>JACCDO011376135.1_pt1 | contig 85731 bp, 54 predicted proteins | sample 7446101 | NCBI WGS metagenome assembly JACCDO01 (sample SAMN15323440, study PRJNA562643) | freshwater metagenome | isolation source: river surface water | place: USA:Blue River Watershed | collected 2017-08-16
AAACACGGAACCAGTTCATTGAACATAAAATTAGTAATTTTATTGACTAAATTATTATTTTAAACTAATGAATATGGGAATAACTAACATTTTAATACATTTATTTATTAAAAATTATCATATTTTACAAGGCATGGATTTAAATGTATTTATTTATTACATAAATTATATGATAATCAAATTCTATGTAGACTTGTACTGGTATATCCATAAATTATAGGATAAATAATTTTAATTTTAAGAAGTTCGACTCGATATACTCACCGGTACCATAAATTCTCCTACTTTAACTGAAGGAGCGAGAAACAAGTAACTGTAAGGATGTTACTATCATTTTTGACTTTGTGGTTATATTGTCTACTCGGATTTCATAGTTATCGATTAAATAGGATTGTCTACAAAAATGGCATGAAATATGCATTATCAAGTATGAAAGCGACCAATGTGGATGTAGATAATTCGATAAGTAATATATCGAGTCAATTTGAAGTTATTCCGACCGAATATCAATATAATGAAAGCGAAATTAAGAAATACAAATCACGAAATGAATTACTTGAATTTGCTGTCAAAAATTTGAATGATAAAGTGTTATTTTATAAGCAAAACTTTGATAGTATGACGAATAATATAGAAAATATAAAAATTGAGAATGATAGAGTTAATGACTTATACACAGATTCGGTCTTAAAATTGAATAAAAATAAAAATCAAATAATTAATTTACAAAAACAATTAGATAAAGAATTAAGTAAAAGGTCTAAATATGAAACAGAAGAGCAAAATATTAGAGCAAAAGTGAAGAAATTAACCTTTGAATTAATTGAACGAGACAAAGAAATTCAAATATATCAAAACCGAATTATTTTATTACAAGATACATTAAAAAAGAATCGAAATAGCAATATCCAAGAAAGTACTCCAAGCAATGTTAATATTGATGAAAATGTAATAAATTCTTTAGAAAATCGTATTCAAACACTGCAACAAGAATTAAATGAAGCGAATAACATGTTAGTTATCATGGAAAATGGATATTTAGAAGAAATAAGAAAATTGGAAAAGTTTATCGACGATTCTAGAGAAACTGAAAGAATCAACAGAATCCAACAACAATCATTAGTCGAGAATGCCCAGAAAGAATTAAGTGATTTAAAATCATTGCTGATCTCAAGGGATTCAGAAATTTCTTCGCTAAAAGATCTATTAAACAAATCAGATAAATCGGTATATGATCAAATATTACCTGCAAAATTCAGTGATAACGTAGATAACACAGTGTTATTGAATAGAGCTGCAATTTATGATTACCTGATCGCAGGTGACTTGCGTGAACAACGAAGATTGATTGAAAAGCAATTTAGTTTGTTGGAGAATATAGCGAGTGGAATCAATAGCAATAAGGATGTTATCAACAAATCAAGTAGAAAATCATGGAAAAAAAAGTTAGGAAATACACTAAATAGTATCAAAAGTTTTATGGGTTACTTAGTTGGATTGCCTGCTTCTAGTAACTCAACGGAACTAGAAGTGATCAACGAAATTAATAGCAATAAGATACTCAACGATGATGTACAAATTTCTGTTCAGACTTACGTAAAGTAATATTTGTTTACTTGAACTAGCGATTTGTTCAACCAGCATTTGTTGACTCAAATCTAGCAAATTATATGTAAAATTGGCATTTAAATCATCATATATTTTTTTCCTTTTCAAATTTAAACCGGTACCGGTACTTTTTAAAAACTTCGCATGAAGGAGCTGCTCATCGCTCCGATTCTCTCGGTTGAATTTAGTAGCGGAAGCACTGGGATATTCACCACAATTGTTTTTGAGATTGTTAACTTTAAATATGGCGAAAGTTGGTGATATTATAAATGATACTTGGTTGATTCGAAAACGTGTTGGAAGAGGATCTTTCTGCAATACATATGTTGCATCCACCATAGATTCATTACATCCTTCGACTGGTCTCGATAGTTCAAAGGCAAAGTATGTTGCTATAAAGATTCCCCATGAAGACAGTACTTTTAATTTACAATGGGAGAGTGAAGTTTTGAAAGGTTTACTCGGCATTACATGGGCACCATCTTTTATACATCATGGAAAGTATAAAAGCCATGATTTTGTTGTCATGGAACTATTGCTGGGAGAAGATATGGCTCATTTTCGAGATAGAATACGCACAATTACAGAATTCATACCTATTCCAATAGCTGTTTGTTTAACAAAGCAAATATTATACGGGATTAAAGCTATGCATGATCGAGGATATATTCATAGAGATATAAAACCTGCTAATTTTGTTCGAAAAAATAATCAATCACTTGAGTTCTGTATCATTGATTTTGGTATTACAAAACAGTACATGGAAAAAGATGGTCACACAATGCGACAGAAAAGAGATAAAGCAGAGTTTCGAGGAACTACTTTATACGCCTCGCCTTTTGTACACCAAAAAGAAGACCAATGTTGTCGTGATGATTTGTATAGTATGTTATTTGTATTTTTAGATCTTATTACTGGAAAGTTGCCTTGGAGCGAAGCTGCTTATGCTAAAGACAAAGTAAAAGTTGCCGAATTGAAAGAAGAATACTGTTTTAATCCTAACCACTTTGTTACGTGGATAACTGAGGTATTAAAAGCTCCATCACGCAGCAATTCAAATGGCGCTAATCAATTATTAGTATTTGATGAGAATGTTAAGCAGAAGATTGTGTATATTTTAAGTTACTTGAATTCATTGAAATATGAAGATGTCCCAAAATATGACGATTTAATAGATAAATTTAACGAGATGATCCCAACGGATGCACCGAAAACTATGGATACGGCGCATCCAGCATATACATTGAACAATTTCACATATGACAACGGAACAAACAAATTATCAAATATCGAGGAAGAGATGCGAATAGACATATTGTTGCATATTAAAATTATTAAGTCAAAATTACACAATTTAAAAAGGTTGTTGGTCACTTCCAGCGATGCTACCGACACAGAGAAAGCAAACCCAATGGCTCAATCGATATTTACACTCTTCGAAAAATTGATAAGAGAATTACTAAAATTCCCAGAAAAAATTGTGAACCGGGATTTAATAGGGTCGTACAAGGCCATAATATCCGACGTCATGTCTTTTTTTGACATAAAATTTGATGAAGATTCTAGTTATTGGGGCGCTTCTTTTCGAGTTATGCAAGAGCTTCTTTATAAATTTGATGAGTTAGAAGTCAAGGTCAATGCAAGATACGTGGATGAATTGAGTAGTGCTGCAGAAGACGAACATGCGATAAAAAAGCAGAAGAATTGAAGCAATCAATAAATAATAAAATACAAATATAACAAAATTGTAACGAATACTCATATTGTAATTTACTCTACAAGGTTCAGCGCTGTTGCGAACGATTTATTTAAAATTTTTTGAATTTTTTTGGTGTCTACTGACTTGTGCATCAACTGCTGGGTAGATTTAAAACCGTTATTCACAGAAAAATTATTCTTATCGTAATTGAATATATTCTTCTTGACTGGGAAATTTCCTTTGTTAGATGCCTTGATTAATCTCTCAAGTAGTCCTGTTTGTAGCAGATTATCAGGCGAATCAATACCAGGGTCAACAGTGAGAACGTCTTTGAGCAGCGGGTTTCCTATTTTTACTAACAAGCAACTGCCTTCAGATAATTTGATAGTTTTATTGCCTTTGGATTCTAATCGAGCGATCGTTTCTGCAAGCGGATTCGTAGTATTAAATATATCATCATTCTTTGGAACAGGACCCTCAAATAACGGTAATTGATACAAACCGGAAGCAGTGTATATAAATCCTTGACCTCTAGTCCTCTCCTTTGCTATTGGCAATAGGGTCCAATAGCTCTTCTTTGGGACGGGCGGTTCCACTACTACAATTGGATCATCTTTCGGGTTTTTGGTATCAAGTTTCAACGTGCGAATATCTATAAATAAAGTATAAATTAGTCGAATTAGTTTAATGATAAAGAGCTAGAATAGAAATACCTAATAGCAAGTATAAAGATTCCTCCATTTGATTGGGTGTAAATATTACTGCGCCATCAGAGAATACAGGCGCTTTGCCCGGCTTTTCAAAATCATGCAATCTAGTGAACTTAACACCTTCACTTAAAGGGGGTTCTTTGTAGTACAAACCTGGAGGAGTCATAGAATATATAACTTTGTATATTATTGCATCGTTACTTAAGAAACCACTGCCATCAGGGACGTTATACAGCGACAGAATGTTTACTGCAATACCCGAATCAACTGAGTATGGTGCAGTATAGGAAAAGTTGATCAATTTTCTCATTTGGTCGCTTGGAGGCAGCACAGATTTTATCCACTCACTTTTATCTTCAGTACTTGCACTTGCAGATATTTTTGGAATATTGGACGATTTATCACCATCCATGAGCGTTGTATGACCTAGTACCGTCTCAACAGATTCAATTGGACAAGTACTTTTTGCAATATAACACGCCCTATCTATTGGAGTTGGTTCAGCTAATATCCCATCATAGGCACCTGAATTGTAGGGTGGTGCAGCAATATCTAGTTTCAATTTCCCCCATTCTTCACGTGGAAAATCTTCTTTTGATAATACTGTTAACCCATCACCAGACTTGGGTGCAACAATTATTCTAACGAGTACAGTTGCACAAGGGACTCTTGTTAATGACTTCAACATTTCATCAGAAAAGCTTTCAAGTGGTGGAATTCTACCAGCTTTTATTGGCAATTGAAATAATCCAGTATTTACAAATGCTTCAGGATCTGCTATTGCAGTACACTGCTTTCTATCTTGCGAACAAAAAAGTTTAATACAAGCATAACCAACACTACTTGGTTGTAATGTGACAACGTCAATCGTATCAAATCGAATTAATGCAGTTGCAGTTGTATTTAAATTTCCCGAAGCTCTAAGCTCAACTTTTTGTTTAAATACTGGGGATATATTGGGCGACGTTAAGATGGAATATCCTTCATATACATTGCCTATTAATTCCTTTTCAGACGTAAATAACTTAACAACAACCCTTGAAATAGTACAATTGTCAGGTAAAAACATTGCTGAATCGACATAAATATCAATTCCATCGCCAGGTTGATATTTTTCGACAGCAGGTCCACTAGGGGTGCCCAATAACCAAGGTATAGCGTCGTCTTTTTTATTTAATGGAAGTTGATCATCTTCCTCTTCCGGTGTTTCGTCAATAGCAAGCATTGACTGTGCTTCAGGCATAGATTTAATCGCTGTACCTGGTCTACTTGCTTTAATGGATTGTGACGTTGGAGGTCTTGACGAAGTTGGCGGTCGTGCTGAAGAAGGTCTGTGCTCATCACTGATATATTGCTTTGGATCTAAATATACTTGCATAGGATCGAGGGAGTTATTACTAGTGAAAGCAAGCTTGGGTGCCCAAGTATTAACTATAACAGTATTGTTACTATCTGCAATCCGAATAAACAAGAACCCTTTTTGTTGTGCTGACGAAGGAGAATTTATGGAGAATGGATCTACGGCTGGATCTGCTTGTCCCGATAAAATAGGTATTCTCCAAAGACCATTGAATAAATAATTAGAAGTAGAATCAGGTGGGTTGGGACCAACAACTCTCATCGTTGACCAACCCATACTCTTTTGAGCAGACGTATCCTTATCCGGCTTCACTTGGATTTCTATTAAAACTTTACTATTGAGGATCAAAGGCTGCTTGTCGTCAATTTTTGCACTTCTTTTTAGTGGATTGTTTATAAATTGTAGACTTGAAGCATCATTACTTTGAGATTTATCCCATTCCTGCCATTCTGAAGCCACCAACTTAGTAATATTTTTACCCGATGGATCATAAATAGCGGCAGCTATTCTAAAAGAATGCCCCTCTTGTAGTCCTTTTGGAAGGTATAAACAGTCAACAGCGACGATAGTGCCTTTAATCACATCAAATGGAAGTAGTACTGCTCCAACACCTGCTTCTTCAACCAACAAAGGATTCAATTTACCCGTTTCTTTCTTTGTATCTTGTTTAACTATATTTAATAGTTTCTCTTCTTTGGCTAACGCTTGCTTCATTTTTAATTCCTGAAGATCTTTTTTCTGCTGAGCTAACCATTTTGCATGTTCCAAGTCGGCTAATCGCTCTTCTCTATGTTTCTCTATTTGGACCTTCAGATCTTCTAATTCTTGCTGCTGCTTTAATTTTTCCATTTCTAACTTCATTAAGCGTATTTCCTCATGATGCTTACTTTCTATCCGATGAAATCGATTTGACATAGGTAAATTTCCGTCATCAATTACATCTTTAGGCAACGAGACTCCATTGTTCGGTGGGACTTGAGGATTCAAACCATTCAATTGAGACATTAATCTCGAATTCTCTTTTTCCATTTGTTCTACCATTTTTTGAATTTGTTGAAACATCATCATTTGAGTAGGATCTTGGGGTATATGTGGAAACTGTCCCGCTCCCATATTCATATTTGGATACATCATATTATTGGGGAAATTGTTAGGGATATAAGGCAATTGCCCATATTGATTAGGCACAGGATTGTATGGATTGTACGGATTATAAGGATTAAAAGGCATCTGTGGATTTGGATTAATTGGTGGTGCAACATTGTTCGTTGTTGACTGCTGTGATTGCTTTTCTTTTAATTGCTTTATTTCATCATTTAATTGCTGAATCATTGAACGCAAAGCATTGCTTTCTGCATTCTCACTAGTTTTTTCGGATCTAATAATTTCATCATTTGGTTGCAAAGTTTCAGCCTTGAGTAAACTATTTTCATCACGAATTTTAGGTAAAATCTGATCTTTATTGATATTGGTAACATTATTGTTATTTGATTTAGTACTAGAGAATCGCTTAGTAGACGTCTTACTAGCTCTGTCATACGATTCGGAAGTAGATTCAGTATTGCTTAACCAATTGTTCAAATAATCTGTAGCACTTACATTACCTTCTTTTAAGTCACCAAGAATCTTGGTAACGTCAGTGCTCTCTTCATTAGGCACAGAAACGTACGATTCTAATTCTTTCAAATCTATTTCCTTCAGCGATTCTGCTTCTTTAGCAGCTGATTCTTTTAATGCTTCAATACGTTTAATTTGGTCCTGTAAACTACTCGTTGAAGAGTCAATAGTCTCAATTGGCTTGTCAATAAATTTGTTTTGCATATTATTAGAATCGGCATTTCGATTATTTATATTGTCAAATATTGGAACACGGCCTTGTTGTATTAATTTCATTTCATCATTAGCTACCGATACCTTTGCTTTAGATTCAGCTAGTATTTCAACATATTCTTGTGCTAAATCAAACGCTTCTTTTATTCGACTGTTCGCCTTTTCTTTATTATCCTTAGGATTTATTCTGTCCTTTACTTTACTGTTAAGTGATTTGTTACTCAGATCTAATTCTACATCAGTTTCTTGTAATTCACTATGTAATTTTTCAATTGTAATTTTTTTCTTTTCTAAATCCTTTTCAATTTCGCGTCTGTTCATTTCTAGTTCTAGCACATCATCCTGCACTGACTTTTCTAAAGCTTCTATTTGTTCTCGTTTTTGAGATCTTAATGAAATCGCTATTTCTTGCCTTTCTGCCTCTAGTCGAGACGATTCTGCTTTTAATTGACTTTCTAATTCCAACAGTTTCTCCATTTCTTCCTCTTCATGAACTAATCCCATTCCTCCAATGTGTGTTTTTGATACTAAATTATTTATAATTTTATTTTTCTCATCATTCAACTTTGAATTAGTTGCTTTCAATCTCCCTTTAACAATATCAATAAGACTTTCTTCATTATCACTATCATTTTCGATGTTTTTATTTAATATCTTGCCGTCTTTTATTACACTAAGACGCGAACTATTACCCCCATATTGTGATCGTCTCTTTTTCTGCTTTTCTAATTCATTATTTGATTGTTGAGCAGCAATTGTTGATGGCTTGGAGCTTTGAAAAAAATTTTGTGCCTCCTCAAATGCATTAGATTCGTCAAGATAATCAGATATATCTATACCACCAGAGCCCAATTTAAGCTGTTTGGTAGTGTACAGTGGAATGGACATCTACCAGACCGTTTTTACAGTTCGTTGTTCAAATTTTTGTTTTACCGTCTACGAGGGATTTCTGAACAGTTGTCCAAAAGTTGAAAACTGAAAATACCACCGAAGTATACCACCAAGTATCATTTAAAAAAGCGTAACGCAATTCACAGTCCATAGGTAGTCCCAGCTGTTACAAGATCATCATCCAGGATATAACGAGGCGAACACCATTAGCATTAGATGGTCAAATCTACTAAAGTTTAAAAAAGTAAAAAATAAATATTTTATTTAAATGGCAGAAAGGGGACGAACAACAACTAAATCAGAGAAAAAGAAAGGTGGGAGTAAGAAGAGTGGTGGAGCAGGTAGTCGCAGTCGAAGCAGAGGAAAGTCACGAAGTAGTCGAAGTAAAAGTCCAAGTAAAGGAAAAAAGGATAATGATGGACCACAAGACTGGAGTACAGATGAACTAAAGAGCTATATAAGGGGGTTCGCTACATTTAATGTTGATAAAGACACTAATATCGGCGAAGTTTTTATTAATGGAAAAAAAATTCTTGAAGAACAATTAACGGTATTATCTGAATTGTGTAAAAGGTTTTCTGAAATTCAAACGATATCTATCAAGCGATGCTATTTAAATGATGCAACGATGTCCCAACTTATTGAGCTATTAAAATTTTTGCGACACCTTAAAATATTGGATTTGAGTTATAATACATTATCTAAAGAGTCGATTAGTTTAATTATTTCAAATTTTAGCAAAGCAAGAAATAAGTTAGTATCATTAGATTTAAGAAATAATATGTTCGAAAAAGAAAATGATGGTTATGATTTGTACGATGCATTTGAACGCACTATTACATCACTTAATGGTATTAATTTAAAGGAAAGTCGACTAAAAGCTACCACATTAGACTTTTCTGCTCAACAGTTACGATTACCGGAAGTAGGAATAATATGCCGTTTACTTAATGATTCAAGATCATTTAGTGTGACTGAGGTTAATTTAAGTAATAATCTTATCAACTCCCGTGGAATTGAATTATTATCTGAAGTATTATTGGACAAGAAAAATATTTTAAAGCTAAATTTAATTCAAAATCCATTAAATAACAACAATTTAGCCCCCGTGTTATCAGGCGTCACGAAATTGATGCATACCGTGGCTTTAAATAAGTATATTCAATGTATTAACTTTTCACCAAATTTAAATGTGCCACCAGATATTTTAGAACGAATAGAGAATTCACTTATGGTTAATCGAAGTAGAATATTGATATTAACCACAAACTTTTTTGCCGATTACGCAGATAAAAGAATTAGATATGGCGCACCACCGTTTGCAAGAAATAAGCTAGAAGGTTATGAACCTGCTTTTGATGAGTTGGATTACGCGTTTGCCAGGTTGAACAGAGTCGCTGAAAAAACGGTGCAAGTAATAGGCGATGAAATTGTTTTGGGGAATAAAATCGATACGAGAAAAATGAATAACAATTTATAATAATCAATACAATATATAATATTTTGTACAAATTGTAAATTTATGACATGATCGCATCACATAATTTTAAGTAAGTGTGCAAGTCAAAAGTTTGATACTCTCGAAATTGCTTAGTCATAAGTATAGCAAGGGTGTCAATTTCTTCGGGTAGCAGCCAAGGTGCTAATGCTTTTTGTACTAAATTTGCATCTAACATACCATTTATACTTCCCGAATAATGAAGGAAAGATTCGACTTCCCAACCTTTACCGTTATGAAATTGTCCAATTAATAATCTTAACTTGGTCAATTGATATCCTAGAGTCTTAATTTTTGCTTCTTCGGACATAATTGTTCTATTAATCTTGTGATTTATATCCTTTATAGTTTCAAGTTCATCAAGATGTAGTTCTACATGTTGTCTAGCCATTGAAATATCCTTACTTAATTTATTTTTTTGTATAGTATTATTCTCTCTATCATTCGTACATTTTCCTTTCAACAATAATTTATTTTCAATAGCATCTCCAATAGATTTATCTAATTCTTCAACGTTTTTACAGAAAATATCTTCTCTACTACAATAATCTACTTGATCATTATCCTTAATAATTTGTTTATTTTTCGAATCAATTCCTTCAATTATACTTTCAAGTGTAGGTAAAGCATTCTTTATCTCTGAAATTAATATTTGAACTTCAAGTTTTTTATTCAATAGAGCAAATTTACGATCACTCATAGAATTAGATGCTATTTTATCCCCTTCTTCGTAATAGTCACAATATTCATCACCCAAAACATCTTTAGCAGAGACAAGTTGTTTTTTTGCATTGTATACGCTGAACTTTTTTTTTAAATCGGCAAAACTTTCTTCATATTGCGCCAATGAAGTAACATATTTTTCTTTCTCTTTCACAACCTCCTCGTCTTTTAGACAAAGCTTTATCAATAAATCTTTTAAATCAATCAAATCAAATACCTGTGCAGCATCTTTATCACTTTTCTTGACAGATTTCTCTCTCTCCATTTTCAAAGTTTCAACTCAACTAAGTGACTAATTTTTTTAAAAAAGAACAACATTTCGAAATGATGAGAGAGTTCCGGAACTTTGTGTTAAACAGTTATTGAGCTATGTTACACTTTCTAAATGCGGATTTGATGCATCGCAATAAATCAATCAATTAATGATTTCATTAATTCCAATTTATATTTTAATAATTGTAATTCAAAGAATTTCAATTGAATATCGGTACTTAAGAGCAGTTGAAAAAAATTCAACAACAGTTCCCGTTCTTGCATGTGTCAATGGGGCAATTTGTGTGATTACTTTACTTGAATTAAGTATACATAAATATGCAGAAAAATCACAAGTTTTCATCTGCTAAATTTAGTAATGATTTTACCGATGTGAAGGAGTTATACAGGAGTCAAGTTGGAGTGGTGTACTTAGCAAAATTTAAATATGATAATCACATGTATATTTTGAAGGAGCGTAAAGTTGCAGAACTAGGCAAGAGGAAAGATATTATGAACGAGGTAAATTTGCTCCTTCAACTTGATAATCCTAATGTTGTACGTTGTGAAGGATGGTTTTTTGATGAAAGAATTAAATCACTTTTCATAGTTTTAGAGTACTGTAATGGAGGAGATCTCTATAAACTTATAACAAGACGAAAAGCGAAACAGAGATATATGGATGAGCGGTATATTTGGTTTCTATTTCATCAAATATGCCTTGGAATAAAACATTTGCATGAGAACGGTATAGTCCATCGAGATTTAAAGACAATGAATGTAATGTGTAAAAATGGAGGCAAAACAGTTAAAATTGCAGATTTGGGAGTAAGTCGCCAATTATCAGAAGACACAATGCTCTTAAACACCTTTTATGGTACACCTTTATATTTAAGTCCAGAATTAGTTGAAAATAAACCATATAATGAGAAGACGGATATTTGGAGTTTAGGAATAATGCTGTATGAAATGTGCACATTAAATCCACCTTTTAAAGGGAAAACAATCTTAGAATTAGCGAAACAAATAACTTCAGGAAAATTTGAAGCTTTACCAAGACAAAACTTCAGTGGTATATGCACTATTGAATATTATTTTAAGACATAACACTCAATATCTATTTATATAGGCAATCTGGAGCGTTGTATTCGTTGGTTGTTACAAGTTGATTATACAAAAAGACCCAATATTACACAACTCTTACAATATGTTCAAGATAGATTAACCCCACAGTATTGCGGTGATGGTTACGACGGTGCCGATGGATGGAGTGAATTCGATACTAATGAGGCTAATATCACAGAATTATCTGATGACGACACAATTTCTGACGACGGCAACCATGATCAACAGGATAATGAAAAAAATGTTACTAGGAATACAGCAGAGCAAGGAAATAAACTCACTGATTTGTCTAAAAAAAATGAAGATCAAGTCAAATCTATCAACAATGAATCAAGTAATATTGCACCTAGCGCAAAGGTTACAATATCAAAAAATCCAGACAATTTAAAAAATGTAAACAAGCAAGTTACTCTGAAGCCAGTAATTGAAATTCCTAAGATGCTACCAAGTGACAATATTGTTAACCAAGATGGTAATAAAATCCTAAATCATGATAAAAATGACGCAATTATGAAAAGTACGAAGACAATCAAAAGTGAAAGCAATTTGAAAGTAGAAGACAGATTACATGATAAGAAATTGAAATATATTGTCGAGGAAAATGTACCTATTTTTGACATAGTTGATAGTAGTAGTAATAAAGTAATTCATAATTCAAACCAAGAAGTTCTTAATAATAATAATAAGAATAATAAGACGAATATTGCTAGTGCTGGCCATTGGAGTGCAGAAGAGGCAAAGAAGTTGCAGGTTAAAAATCCCCAAAAGACAGGAATAGAAATTACAGATGAAATAGTTCACAATAATGTTTCAAATCTAGGTGATCTAGGTAGAAAAAAAATGTTTTCAATACTACCATCCGAGAAGCTTCTTGGGGATGTTACTAAGTCAAATTTGTTACCCGGACCGAGCGCGGATATTAAAATAGAAGGTATCAATGGTAATAGAAAAGCTTTTAATGCTGAAAACATAAATCCGCTTGAGCAACTTTTGAAGAGTGCTAAAGAGTTAGTGCCAACCTATCCAATTATTAACGATCCCGTTATAAAATCCACGGACATTGTAAAACCAAGCAAGATCACAATATCTAGTAACAATATGATTAATATTGACGTTAACAGAGTGCAGTCGTTACTGAAAAAGGAATTATCAGTATTAAGAAAGTTATTACAAGCTCGTGAAATGTTATCAGCTACAGTGCTAACTGTATTAAATAAAAAAAATAATTTCTCCACGGACAAAGAGACTGAAAATGAACTAAAAGAACAAACTGTAAATATCAATGCCAAAATAGCCAAGGACAGTAAAACTATTCAGGAGAAAATAGCGTACACACAGGACAGGTAAGCTGATCATTTCTCAACATTTATTTCGTTTACTTACATCGCAAATTAAGAATAAATAAACTAGAGCAAGCTTTAAGTAGCTGTTCTATTGAAGAGCATATTGCTGTAGAATTTAATCTAGTGGAGAGCAACACAACCCCTACATTACATAATATTGATGACGGCACCAAAAAGAGTAAAGCTGCTAGAAAAGTCGAAGAATATTCTCCTATCAGATCACCTGTCAATCGTGACGATAATCTGGTCAGAGATGTTAATAAGGATGGTATAGGGACAGTAATAGAGGTAGAGGAAATAAAATACAATCCACTGGAGTCGCCATCGAAGGATCCATTCCAAAAGAAAAAGATGATTCATTGGTTATTTCATTACGAACAAGATAATAATGCAGTTATTCGATCACCTCGAGGTAATCCGAAGAAGGAAAGAAATATTCGACCTATGACTACTTCAGTATTACCAATTCCGACAACTAAAAAGCACATACCCCGTAACCATAGCGAGAACAAAATTTTAAAGTTTGACGGATTATATGAACCAAATAGTTTAGATCTAGAAGATATAAGTTGCCCGGAAGGCAGAAAATTTCAGGCAGATAATGATTTTGAAAAGAAGCTGTTTGATCATGATAATCAAGTTGTGCCGAAGTATAATCACCCGGCATCAAGCCTTCATGATATCAAACCACCACATGCAAATAATGGCCAACCAAAAAAGAGTGCATTTCGTATAAAAACTTCAGATTTACATCCACATAGACAAAACGTCCCCAAAACAAAATATAATATCATAACACATAAGTGAAATGAATGTCAGAGCAATTATCAAGAGGAGTTACAGTAGCACAACACGTATTTGTAATATGATATATTTTCTCATTATTTTACAATATAATAAATTGTGCATTTCAATTAGTTTCTTCAGGTTTTTTAAAGCTTATAAAGTCTTTGGCTCTAGGATTGTAAATAGGATTTTCTATAAATTGTAAAAATAGATTATTCAATCGTACTTTATGTTTTTCCATACTTTTTGCTGGTCTTCCACGATTAAGTAAATCGGCTTCTCTATCAATTAAATCACTAATATCTCTAGTTAATGGACTTTCAAATTCTTTAACACACCATTTCACGTGAAGTAAAATATCAAGCCTCTCGTCAGTAGTCAAATTAGCTTGTAATGCGAGATACAAATCTCTCAATTCTTTTGATCTATTAGTACTAGGAGTTTGCACAAACGCAACATCCCCACTTGATAGCTGCCATTTATATGGTTGGGCCATTTGTTCTAACATTTGAACAGTTTTATCAGACTGTAATTTTTTCTGGGCAGCAATTTTTAACTTTTGTATTGCTTGCAAAGCCTTGGTTTCGTCAGATAGTACCTCTGCTAAAGCCTTTGCTCTCTCTTCACCGGGTGCAGTTGATGATTTAACTCTTAAAATTTCAGCTTTTCTCCAAGCGTCTAATTCATTATATAATGTAGCAAAATCTGAGTTCGACTGCGGATGCAATCGTCGTTCCATGTCAGCTTCACGTCGAAGTTTATCTTCCAGCAATTTTTTTTCCACTAACTCTAATCTGCTTTTTTCATAATTTCTATTACGCTCAACTAGACGTTGCGCATAACATCTAGCCATATATCCTCGCCAACATCGCTGTATAAAAATACATTTAGCAAGTTTTAATTCATATAATTCTTCTGAAGTAAAATATGGACGAGGAGTTAAAGTGATATCTCTTTTATTATCTAATCTTAAATCAATGCGTTCCATTTGAGTTCCACTTTCTCTATAAGGTTGAACTGAAAGAGTCCTTTGTTCATATGTTTGTGTATCTCTAGATCTCAAATTACTATTATCTTTAACTGTACTATTACGTTTCATGACAGTAGGTGGTGTCTGTGATGACGCATGATGATATAATGCACCAGTTCGTTTATTTCTATATCCTCCTAAATATGTTTTGTTCATATCTGCTTTTACAATTTGTACAGGAAAGTAAAAATCACCGCCAGCTAACTTAACTTTCACTTCAATTTCATCAGGCATTTTATAACTAGGATTACAATATTCTGGCCACAATCCATCATTAGTATATTCAGAATAAGTGTTATTATTCTGACGTTCAACATTTTCTATGGCAACAGATGACACTCCAATTGGTACTTGCAAATCAGTCAAGTTTCCATCAGCATTAGTTACTGGTCTGCTAGAACCTGGAAATACTCCAGCTTCAGACAAAACTGAGGCGCCATCTAAGTATTCACCCTCAAATAACTCCTCCAGGGAGCCTTCAATCACTTCAGCCATTAGCGTGATCTCTTTCCAATGTCCTAGTTTTTGCTAATAAAACGGAAGAGGTTTCGCAAATTCCGGCCCTATTTATTTTAAGGTTTTTTTTAAAAAAAGGAAAAAGAAAATTGAATTGCTCGACATCGGCCGCGTAATTATGACAACGTCTTGACGCTTTTCACGTATGTGATATTTTTTCTCAGGGTAAAATATTATGAGTACTGGAGATGAGTTCCGGTCTTAGGTGCGACTGAACTCACTGGATCAGTCACTACGGTTTTACAAGGACTGAAAACATAACATAAATATCTTGTATCAAATTTATCAGTGGCATTGTTAACGTTCATAATGTCCGAAAGTGCTTTAAAGAAATTAGATAAGGATATTGGAAAGTTAGAAGAAGAGCTAAATGTATATAAATCATCTAAAGGGTTAAGTGAAACCGCAGACTCCGTTGTCTCGTTTATTACTACCCAACCAGAGCCATTTCAAAATAGACCAGATGCATCTCCATGGTTAAGTGGTGATGGTGGTGGTTGTGTAATCCAGTAGATTGTAGTGAAAGCGTAATATATGTATATAACTCCTGTATTTCATTAAAAACAATTATATTATCAATTGTATACAACGTCTACATATATATTCAATAGTATTCTTGTAATTCATAGGACTCGTTAGGCTCAACATACGGTTTATCATAACTTGTTATGAACGTCTTGCGATTAAAATAAAAAGTTTTTATTGGCAGAGTTTTACAATCCGGGTCAGCATACTCTTCCCAATCTTCATAAACAGATACAGGCTCTCGAATAGGTGCAACCCGAAGCATCCAACCTTGAACTTCATCTTGCAATATTTCTGATGGCCATATACATGGAAATCCGCCATCACCGTAATCTATTCTTCTTCCATAATAATCATATAAACATCTAAAATCATGATCCCTTCTCTTTCCACCACTATGAACGTACTCAAAGCAATTAGTGCAGTATAATTCATTACACACAGCACACTCTAAGTGGGCTTCTTGTTGGGTGCAATTGTCACAAAAAGGTTTAGGTATCAAATCAAGTAAATCCTGAGGCATGCGCCATCGAATTTCACCAGTCAATTTATTGTAAAAGAATCTTCTTTGCCGCTGCTCATCAAACAGTTCTTTCCACTTACCCTTTTTGAGTTTTAATTCTTCATCAAAATGTAATCTTCCTATCATACCTCTCCAAGCTGCTTGTATCTTAGTAACTGCCCAAAATTGTAATTCAACCTCCAATCGTAGCGAATCTTGCCATTCTCCTTTTAATCGATTCAACACTTTCCTAGCAAGTCGACAACGGGCATATTTTTGCATTATTATAGCCGCATTGTTTTGCTTAACTATAATGTTTGTTTTCTCATAACGTAAACGCTTCAATTCCAGTTGAGCTTGTTTGACTCTCCATCTATTTTGAATATGCAATGCAGCTGTATTAAGCCTAATTTCCTTAAGCTCAAGTAAAATTTCGGCAGTTAGTAATCTTGCTAATGCACCGCGCATTAATGCTTGAATCATAATACAACATTTAAGACGATGTGTTTTAATACCCACTTTAAGTTTCACTATTTTTCTAGTACGATGCCTTCTAAATGCTCGTTGAATTACCAGCGCTGATTTCAAAATTAAAATTTTTTCCCTTTCTTTTTCAAATTTTACTTTCTTTGCATATTTGCGACCTCGCATTCCTCTATACAATCTCTCAATAACAAGCGCCTTTCTTTCCTCAATACCCTCTCTTGCTTTTCTCATCTTTTTAATATTAACAATTCTAAGCTTTGCGAAGTACGTCCTTGCCATTCCTTGAATTTTGAATGCCGACTTTCTTCTCAACTCAGTATACACCATAAACTCATTGTATAGTTTCATTCGTAGACATTTAGCCAAGTAAATCCTCCAATGAACTTGAATTAAAGTAATCGAACGTCGAATAAAGTCAGCGTGAAGTTCACCCTTTCTGCGAGCGACTTTTTTATGTGCAATACCCATCCACATTATAGACGTTACTATGACTGCAGCGTGGTTAATACGATTATGTTCTTGTCGTCTATAATACATTCTACTTTTAGCAATAAAAAATAACGCCATTTGATGAAGTCTATGTATTGCTTTATCAAAAATTCTTTTTTTGATAATCGCTGCAACCCTTAATCTAGCCATAAATGACCGTTGTCGAGCCTGTAATTTAATAATTCCACTTCGCAATGTATCGTACTTAATAAGTAGCTTCTTATCATCCACCCTAAATACTGGAACAAATCCCAAATAATCTTCCGTTTGAACCATATCAGTAAACGGAAATCGATCACGAACAGCCTGAACTGCATGCCTTGTCACCTTAGTGCCAAACATTGACATGTATAGAATATTATGAGTTTTACTAGCAATCCAGGCCAATGCAGTATCAGTAATGAGTTCACAGTTATTAAAAATTAAATAACGCAATTTTGGCAACGTGTCACTTTCAGATATTGGGAGTATCATAATATCCGTTAATGACCTACAACCAGTGAAATCTAACTTTTCTATGTTACTACAAGATGAAAGTGCTTTAATCCCAGAATTACCGATGTTATGACATCGACGTAATATTATTATTTTTAATTCTGAGCAAAATTTAGCCAAAGCGATTAAAACATTATTATCAACTGCTTTGCCGCAATCACTGAGTGTAACATCTTCTAACAAAGGACAACCTTCAGCAACAGCGCAAAATGCTTTAGAAGTTGCTTGGTTAACACCAGTAAAGTTGACAACTTTTAACATTGCTAACGATGATACATGTCTCTCAAGCGCCAGATTTAATCGAAAACATCCAGATAAATCTAAATTTGTAATATTAGTACATTGATTACTAAGTGATGCAATGCCCAAAACTGATTGCCATGCTTGTTCTTGACCCTTTTTTGGAGCAGATAATCTAGGATCAGCCAATTGGAATATTCCAACACATGCTAATGATTTTAAATTAGGGCAGCCAGTTGCAATTGAAGTTAGTCCAATATCTGAAATTAACTTAGCACCAGATATATCTAAAGATGTTAGAGAATGGCAAGAATTCCCTAAACTTCTTAAACCTGCATCAGAAATTTTTTGTAAACCGTGAAAATCAAGTTCTTCGACTGCTTGACAACCCTCAGCGAGCCACATCAGTCCTACATCTGTTATATTTTCGCAACCTGCACATCTCAAGACACGTAAAGATTTAGACTTGTCTCCTAAAGCTAATAAACTAACATCAGATATACGAAAATGCATTCGTGTTCTACTCACATCTACATAATCTAAATCGGGACAATTATTGGCAAGTGCCATGATACTTTGGTCGGAGACATAAGGACTATGCTTCGCATTAAACGATACAATATTTGGACAATTAAGGGCAAGAACAGTGATTTCTTCATCGCCGATTTCTTGAAGATGGGACACATTTATATCTTCTAGTCTCTTACATTCATAAAACAACTTATGCAATGCCCATTTTTTTAATGACTTGCATTTTGATACATCAATTTTTAGTAAATATTTACATTCTTCAGCAAATGAAATTAATCCACTTCCTTCGATACCATCACAACCGCACATATTTAAAACATTTATTTCTTTGCAGTATAATCCAACATCTCTCAATCCTAACATAATATTGTAAAATGTAAGTTTCTGTTATATAAAAATAAAATTAATTCATCTATAAATATTACCTGCATCGCCTAATGTACTACATCCATTGATTGTTAATTCTTTTAAATTTGGACTGCTTCGTGCTATTAATGCTAAACCATAATCTGTTATTAGTGTAGCATTCGAAATATTTAAGCTTAGTAAACCTTTCGGTAGGAAACGTTTAGTCCAAAACGTATCCAACATTCCAATAATGTTAGGTTTGTCGGCATCAATAAATGAATGTGCTTTAGTTTCACCAGAATATTCAGTATTTTGTAATGATAGTTTACTTAAATTCTCATCTGAAATAATTAATGTCCAACGCTTTAAATCTATATTTTCACCTAATAAAATCTCATCTGGTATAGTTTCGAGCTTCATTGCTGTCGCATAACTTTTGTTGATTGCTCGAAGAGCTTGTAACGCAATATTATTTTGTGCACTGGGCTTTTCTTTATGCTCATTTTTAAATGTATCTAATAATCCATGAGGAGTATCAGTAACAGTACTTGTGACCATTATAATAATCTGAATTCCTATTACTTAGAGAATTAACCTGAACTTAATTTTGAACATACAGAAACATGATACTATTATATTTATTTGTCTCAACTTATTAGACAGTTTGAATTATCTGAATTAGTCTTTCTAATTAGATGAATCCGCAGCAAACGTGATCACTGTTGACCATCAATTACACGAAAATTGTGCACTGAAATAAAGCTCACGAAACGTTGTCGGTACCAAGTACCGGTCTAATAGACATTCATTTTGGTTTACAGTCTTTGACAATGTACATCTACTATTTGGCTGAAAAACTTTCATGTTTTCGAATTTTGTTCTTATTGATTCCTCTATCTTCCTAGTTTATAAGTGATTAACCTGTGGGTCCTAAAATTTACAGAAATTTTTTCTTGTTGTCAACTGTCAAAAAAAATCAGTTTCCTTGTTCTTGTGATAGAATAGGAAAAACTTAATTTTTGTTTCAGGAAACAACTTGATCATATCTGTTTCACAGTTCACTCAATTACACATTTGAATTACACATTACTATTTCATGATTTCTATATTACCTGATTATTATGATCCTAATGCGTGGGATCATGGTGTACTAACTGGTTATTGCTCTAACCCATTTAATGTACGAATCAGTATTATCTATATTTATTTATTTACTATTTTGATAACTTAATTTTATTTATTATAGTGTGTGTATGGTACTTGTTTCCCATTTTGTGCTGTAGCTTCAGCTAAGACATTATACGATGGCAGTGATTGGTTTTTTAATATTCTATGCTTCTCTTGTAACTTTCCATTGGTGCGTAATTACATAAGACAGGGTTATGAAATTAAGGGTAGGATTGGATTGAACGATTGTTGTTTTACTGTGTTATGTTTCCCACTAGCGGTGACTCAATTGCTTAATGAAGTATCCGTAAGAGGACAGTTACTAATAAATAATGATTATAATAATAAAAAAAATGAAATCGAGGATAGTGAATTGCAATGGAAAATGGAAGAAAGTTCATATTCATTTTTTATAGATCCATATGATTTTTTTTGCACATACTTGTGCTGCTCATTTGAAGTTATGTCACTTTATTCACATTTTGCTGGAGTGGTAAGTAAAATTCAACCCTTCTTTATATGTTTATTCAATTTCTTTATTTAATGATTTTATTGATTTTATTTTAAATATAGCCATGTTGGTTTTCATGTTGTCCTGGAGGAATTTGCGTGAATATTTGTCAGCTCCGACACCTTGTTAGAAAATCCTACGGTATAAGTGGAAGTGATTTTTATGGTGATTTTGTTGAAACATGTCTGTGTATGCTGGTTCCAGTCATTAATTGTACATATTTTTTCAAATTACTAAGTATTCTTAGGTCTGAAATTGAAGAAAGAGGTATTCCCCATAATTTAAGTTTTCACAGACGTAAACGTTATGAAATAGACCAAAATGTGATCGAAGAGGACTTTGATGAATAATCTAATTATGTAGTTTAAACCCAACAGTATATATTGTATTATTTGTACCTTCAAAATTATTTTATACCAACCCTTGTGCTTCCTGTACAAGTATGAAGTTATTTTAATTGCTCTTGTGTTTTAAATTCCCATCCATGAATATATATATTGCTATGTTGTTGTACACCTATCCCTCCGGACCAGGGCCGGGCAATTCTTGCTTCGATTTCAAAAACCTATAGTTTCGAATTTTTGCCAACGCGCAGTTCAGTAAGGTTCTTAAAATGGCAACGCGTGCAGCAAATGTAGTTAATCCGAACGCAGGTAGACTCATTCATTGGGCTTTAATTAATTCTAATTTTATACTCATGATACTATTATTTCCCATAGAAATTGTTGCTTCTGGACAGTGTCTGATGGTAAATGTTGCAGCTGCTAGAGGATTACAAGGTGTTTTAAAAACTAACTTGGGCCCAAGAGGCACATTAAAAATGTTAGTTGGTGGTGCTGGTCAAATTAAAATAACCAAAGATGGTAATGTATTGTTACATGAAATGCAAATCCAACATCCAACCGCTATGATGATTGCTCGTGCTGCAACAGCCATGGATGATCAAGTTGGAGGTATTATTTTTTATAGCATACGACTACCTATCATATTTATTTATAATTCATTTTTATCACTATAGATGGTACTACAAGTTCAGTATTATTCACTGGTGAATTATTGAAACAAGCTGAAAGATTTACCTCTGAAGGATTACATCCTCGTTTAATCAGCGAAGGTTATGAAATTGCCAAAGACATGGTATTAGATTTTTTAGAAGGTTTTAAGGTAGTAAAGCCTAATATTTATCACGACAGAGAGTTATTAACCAGCGTAGTCAAGGCATCCTTAAAAACGAAGTTGGCACCAGAAAGCGCTGATAACATGTCCAATGCTATTGTCGAATCTATGTTGGCTATCGCAGAAGAAGGCAAACCAATTGATCTACACATGATAGAAGTCATGCATATGCAACATAAAAGTGGCTCAGATTCTTGTTTTATTAATGGTATTGTTCTTGATCACGGTGCTAGACATCCTGATATGCCTCGCTATTTAGAAAATGTTCATATATTAACATGCAATGTTAGTATGGAATATGAAAAGACCGAGATTGCCGCTGGTTTTTTTTATTCATCTGCCGAAGAAAGGGAAAAGTTAGTTGAAAGTGAAAGACGTTTTACTGATGAAAAAGTACGTCATGTTATCGAATTTAAGCGTCGTGTATGTAAAGAAGGTGAAAGTTTCGCTATCATTAATCAAAAAGGAATTGATCCTGTTGCTTTAGATATGTTAGCTAAAGAAGGTATTATGGCATTAAGAAGAGCGAAAAGACGTAATATGGAACGACTTACATTAGCTTGTGGTGGTACTGCCGTTAACGCTGTGGAAGATTTAGAACCTGATTGTTTAGGTTGGGCTGGCAAAGTGCGCGAAGAGTCATTAGGTGACGAAAAATATACCTTTGTTGAAGATGCCAAACATTGCAAGTCATGCACTATTTTAATCAGAGGTCCTAACAAACATACTATCGAACAAATCAAAGATGCAACTAGGGATGGTCTTCGTGCCGTATACATGGCATTAACTGACAAGTGTCTAGTGCCTGGAGCTGGTGCCTTTGAAATTGCTGCATATAGAATGCTAATGCGTAGAAAACATGCCGTTACGGGCAGAGCGAAATTAGGAGTTGAGGCATTTGCTAATTCACTCTTAGTCATACCTAAAACTCTTGCCGAAAATAGTGGTTTCGATGTTCAGGAAAGTATAATTAAGGTTGAAGAAGAACAAGAAAGATCAGGAGAGCCTGTCGGTCTTGATTTGAATACTGGTGAGACATTTTTACCTTCCGTCGTTGGTGTCTGGGATAGTTTCACAGTCAAGAAACAAATTTTGAACTTATCGACTGTACTTGCCACCCAATTGCTACTTGTTGACGAGGTAATGAAAGCAGGTAAATCAATGGGTAAGAGTGCACCTGGTCCAATGGCCGAAGAGGACGAATAGATAGGTTATCCAGTAATTATTTGCTTATGGAGTAAAAAAAAGTAATTAAATACAGTAGTTTAATCTCTCTTACATCCTTTCATGCATTTTAATTAAATATGACACGACTAAATCTACAGAAACAGTTATGAAGGAAGCTTGTTACAACACAAAATTCAATCGATTCTTCACAACTTACCACAAGAGGTATTCCTTAATTTCGGGTAGTGGATTAACAGTTATCATGTCTAGTATAAACGATGCACGAACAAACAAAAGTCGATGAAAGATGATTGTGTTTAAGTAAATCATATTAGACATTAGTTCAGAGATATTTATATCATCACCGCAAATTATAAAATCGGCAAAATAGAAAATTCGAAGATCAGAAAATAAAGATTCAATAGAGTTAAAATCTTGAGCAACTCCTTTACCAGCTTGAATAATTCTCATAAGGGTATCAACAGGTGGTGTGGTTTGTCCAAGTAAAATAATTTTCATCATTTCAAACGGTTTAACCGGACTAAGTCGCCATCGTCTACAGCATGCTGCGAGTAAATTTTCCGATAAGTATTCATATGTTTCTTCGGGTAATAACTTGTTCGTAATCTCACAGTCTTCAATGTACTTGGAATTGAGAATCCACTTTAAAGGTTTATGTATACGTTAAAAATATGAAAAATAATAAAATGTAGAATTAAATTAAACTTACCAATCCTGCCGCACAAGCACACAGAAATTTTTCTGTCCTTGAGGATGTATTGTTTAGTATTAAATGTGTACAATTGTCATACATATTTTTAATTGGCCATACAACATTACCACCTAGTCTTGTAATAACATTTTTGAATTTAGTTTCTTTCCTCAATTTCTCCCCTCCACCGAGTAAGTATATCTTCTCATTAACGGCATTATTTTTTAACGCGTATTTTGTAGTAGGTTGTAATGAACAACAGTTAAAGTTAAAAAAAACCCAGTGAACAGATACAATGTGTACATTTGACCAATTGAATACGATATTAGTCTTAAAATTACAAGAACTAGTAGTGGTAATAATATGACTGCATAAGCCATGAGTAACAGTTTTAATGTAGCAAGCACCACATAAATTCAATATCTAATAAAGAGTTATTAATAAAAATATGAAAGTTAAAAATAATCTATCTTGTCACCTTGATATACTTTAGTCTTAACAATTGATGATTCTCAATTATTGAGACATAACATATTTCCATGCATCGTTTAATAGAAATTGGAGCGGGTTTATAGAGAAATTGTTCTAGCAAATCATTATTATACGATCTTGTACAATCATACTTTCTGGAAGCTGGAAATTTCAATTGAAATAATTCATTTTTTCGTACGCAATCAAAGACATATTCTTGAGTAACTAATTTATATCCATTGATATTATCAACATCTGACAATTTAACACATTTATTCCAAACAATTTTTGTATTATCAGATAATTTTTTTATTATCAAGTCATATAATGTAGGCGTTATAAAGTCTGATACGAAAATCGTCAATTGTAAAGTATTCATTTTGTGAGTATTTACATTATCATTCGATATTATCGTGCCTCCATTTTTGATAATTATTTCACGTAAATTGCTGTACTTTTGTGATTCTATGATACATGGGCATATGTGAAATAATATATTTTCAAATATTAATCTATTACTATCTTGAAATTTATTGGTAGTGGTCTTTTTTATGTATCTACGACTCGAATAAATGATGTGGTAGTTTTGAAAGTTTCTACATTCAGAAACTAAATTATCATCAAATTTATTTACGACTTCATATTTTAAGAATCTACTTTTGATCACTAAACAATTTTCTTGTATACATGCACGGAGCCAACTCAAGGAAATATAATCAGTTTTTGGTAGACTATGCAACGAAATAAGGCTTTTAGAATGAGTTATACTTCTTAAATGTAAACAATTATAGAGATTTTGCAATATTATTTCATCCAAGAATTCTAAAGTTTCGTAATTAATAGGTTCGTTCACTAAATTTGATTTAAATGATCTACGAGTATTACAATTTTCACTGGTACAAATAACATCAGTACAATTACTGTGACAACTATAATCAATAACTAGCCCACCCAGATGCTTAATCACAGACTTGTATGACTGGATGATTTCTCCATTAAAGTTATTTCTTTCAAAACATATTATTCTACCACTGAGAAACTTACTGGGGTTAGAACTAAAATATTCAAGAGGTAACAGAGTGTTGGATATAAGAGATCGTATAATCCATAAAGGAGTTACAATGTTCTCATGATTGGTGCAATAATCCGCAAATTTATCTGGTAAACAAATGATCGTAGTCGAAAATAAAACATCATTAGTGCATGTTAGTTGAAGCGAATTTGCACATTCTGTAACTTTCTCAACCAAATATATTCCGATTTGTGGACAAATAAAAAGCACAACTCTATCTTTTATGATCATGTATTTCGATAAGTTGAGAGTTCCATCAAATTCTGTCTTTTTCAATAATTTTCGCCGAATTACAAAAAATGGAAATCCCTGGAATCCCTTAGAAAAAAATATCGGCCGTAATTCAATAGTAACTAAAATGTACATATTACAATAATTACGAAAAAGTTTATTCATCGTTATTAATTTCAGACTGTTCATACTCCTCTGGATTGGCACTACTTACATTCTCTTCTTGCGTATTAGTTAAGGAATTGCCATCATCGATTGAATTAACATCATCGATTGAATTAGTTGCGTCTAACTTATTACGATTGCCATATGGTCTCGATATGGCCTTCTTCCTATTTTCAGGTTTCCAGCCCCACAAGTATTTAGAACCACTTTTAACCGTTGCATTGACAATTTTCCTCATTCTTGGTTCAACTTTAATTTCAACTTGCTCTACTTCAGGAATATCATACATGTCATCTTCATGACTTTCTTCATCAAAATCACCCTTAGATACATCATCTATTAAATCTGCAACTTCATCTTCACTGCTTTCTTGTATCATTTTTTTAGTGCACAACCATCTGAAGAAAGAAATACAACGTTTATTCTTTGTGGCATCACGATATATATAACGTAAGCAATTCCTAAACAACCTGTACACCTTAATGAAATTTCGCAAAAATCTTCTTATTTGCCGAATAATAACACCTAAACGCCCTTTTCCGTTAAGAGTAAGCAATGTAACTCTGAAGACTATATTAGCTCTGGGAGGAATATTTGACCCCATACAATAATTTCCGTAGGCATAATCAAATCTGATTTTTAAATCAGAGGTTTCACCAACTGTCATAGTCCTAACTCCCTCGTCTAATCCAGTAATAACATTACCACGAGTAGAAATAAGTAATCTGGCAACTATATACCCTCTTTCTTTCTTCTCAGGTTCAGCTACATTGTTAGTGCTCGTTTGTTCTACAGCAAAATGTCGCAATTTTGACCAAGTCGTTGACTTTCTGGGTTTAGCATTTTTTGAGTTTTTTGAAAGCATCGTTCCTAATGACATTTGTCTTGATAAGATGTCTTTCTTTTTATTTGATTTATTAGGAGTGAAATTGAAGGTAGACATTGCGCGAGTAAAGATTGACAATTTCTTGGAAGCTTCTTTATCTTCCTCCTCGTCATCATCCTCACCATTTTGAGCATCAAGAAATTTTTTATGAAATGCAACACTGAACTGCCTGTTAAACACCCCAAGTGGATCTTTAATTAATGCCATACTATATTGTTTCGATAATTGATGAACCTTATTGTTTTTACTATCAAGTTTTTTTCTCTTCAAGTCCTTCTTTTCTTTTTTGTCTAATTTATTCTTAGATCCATCATCAAACGCTCCGCGTCGACCTCGGACGGTTGGAGCAACATCTTCATCTCCATTTTCACTATCATTGTCGTCATCACTATTACTATCGTCATCACTATCACTATCGTCGTCACTAGCACTGTCATCATCATTGCCTTTCTTAACCCCATCATAAACTTTAGCACCACGGTGACGCTTATGTTTGGGGTCCAAATAGTCACGTAATTCATTCTTCAATTCGTCTAACAGTTGCTTTCTATTTTCCATATTTTCATCTTCTTGTGCTTTTTGACTAGCATTTTGACTAAAATCTACTAAAGACGATGACAGCAAATCTTTATCGATTGTTTGTCCAATGTTGAGTTGTACATGGTTCCTATTTCTCTGCGTATTTTTTTGACTGGATTCATCCATAATATCTTTAGCATCATCTTCTTTAACAATTTTTTCTAGAATATCGACGGTTTCTTTAATAAACTCATCGGCTTTATCGTTACCATCACTATCAATCATATTGAAGTTGGGAGATCGTAATAAATTGATTCTTTCTTCTAAAGAATTATTGTTTAAAAAGGAAATATTCTCAAATTTTAGTTTTGCAAGAGGCGATTCATTTGCAGTAATACTTATGTTAGTAGCGGGGCTAATATTCGACTTAGTTTTTGGTGAATGATATGGACTACTACGAGGAGAAATATCTGGAGATACTGTCGCAGGAGAGTTTGAGGCACTATACTTATCTTTCTTGCCAACGGTAGTATCAGATGCACCGACGGATTCATATACTCGTTCCTTCACTTGATGCATTAGTGATGAATATATCGGGTCGTCATCTTCTTCGTCGTCAACAGCATCATCTGGATTAATTGGCACGATCTTTTCTACAGGTTTTGGTAAGTAAGAATAAAGGTCTTCGCCTAAATCATCGCTTTCATCATCATCTTCCTCTTCACCTTCATCATCTTCATTGCTACTACATAAGGAGCAAAATTTTAATATTCTACCAAATAATGATACTTTCTTTTTGGTTTGTTTAATACTTGTATCCAGCACTTTCGTCAATAACAACCTCTCTTCTGGGGATTCTACGGGTAACTCTACAATATACTGCTTTGGCAAATTTGGAAGCATTTTCCTAACAATATCTATAGATACCACCGCAGATCCGAGTGAACTATGCGAAGTAAATCTGTCATAATCGAAAACATCGAATTTAAAAAAAGTTTTGATATCCATATCTATATCTCCAGGATCTGCGTTAAAAAATTCTTCACTATTGTTTTCATTATCTTTTATTGCCAAACTTCTAGCGAAAGTTCTATCTTTAATTTTTTTTAATATTTTTCTTTCATGTTTAATAAAGTCGTTTATTTTTATAAGAAACTCATTATTAACCGTCCATTCTGGATCACAACTATCATTTATATGTGGAGTCTGTCCTAAAAACCAATTTCCCATATATGCTTTAACATATGGATCAGATGCACCAAATGCGTCAGTATTATCTAGACTCTCTGCTCTAATGACCTTTACATGAACATATCTTTCACATAATCCTAATTGAATACCAAGAATTCCGTGAAATTCTCTTAATGTCAAAGGAAATCTAACTTGATTATTCTTTGCTGCAAGTGCCATTTTATAAAGCTTCGATCGCGGTACCTCGAAATGTCCCAAAAAGTCGTTGTTTCCAATCCAATCATAATCATAAACTTCTAGTTTAAACATTTCTTTGGAAGATTTCGGCATATTTCTGGGATCAGGTAGTTTTGAATCCATTGGTACAATAAAAGTTTCATTGTCCCATTTCGGATTTAGAGCTCTAGGTCTAACTCTAGTTAATCCTAACGATCTTCCACAATATAACGCTTTTATAAAAGGATCCGAGGTCCCACTCATATCTGCTGCTACCAAATTTCTCGCACCTAACACTTGAACGTGGACCGTAGCACCGGATAACCCAACCATAAAATTTAAATAACGAGGAGACTCTTTATTAATCAATTTCCCTTCCAAGTAAACTTTAGAGTCTAATTTTATCTGAGCCATATCCAATGTTTTTGGAAAAGATACACCATCACCTCGTGTTTTCATATTTTTTCTAACACCATGACCAAGCACTATTATTCTTCTACGATGAGTTCTAGTCGCACCAATTCTATGAACTGTATCATCACAAGACACACATAAAAATCTGCGCTGGAAACAATTCATACAGTATTTATCGGCTACATTAGGATTGTTTCGTTTTGATTTAGTAGCTTGGCAAACTTCACACCAAACTGGACGTTCAATTGGAAAAGTTGGTGACTTTTCCTCATTAAAACGTAAAGGTTCAATCATTTGTAATCGTTACAATCATATACTACAAATTATCGATTTAATTTACCTTCCCAAGAGAGAAAACATGGTAATTACCAATGGTCTTTTTTTTTAAACGTTAGAAAATTTCTCATGAATATTTTCCGGTCCTTAGAGACCGGAACTAATTAAAATTAATAGAAAAGTTAATTTGGAAAATAAGTTGCATCCTTCTCGACGTTCTTTGGTTCATTCTTGGCATTTCGATTATCCGTGCACTGTCTTAATTCTCGTGAAAATCCCGGGAGTCTCCACTTTCCGCAGTTTCACCATCCTCCCGGCATCCCAGAAAATTTTAAAACTCACAGCGATAGTTCTTCGTGCTGTCCTTTTCTTCGTTTATCCGCGATAGGTACGATAGTTTATAAATCGAATTTAGGCAATTTGTGTATGCGCGGTCTTGGCTGTATATAAGTATATTTTCCCCGAATAAAGTAGTAATTGAAACAAAATATGCTGTCATCTTATCGCCTTGAAAAAGTTCTTGGTGAAGGAACGTGGGGTCTTGTATACGAAGCATTTCGTGAGAATGATAATACAAAAGTTGCGATCAAACGGTCTAAAGGTAATATATATTCATATGATTTCATATTATTTCATTTATGTTAAATGCTATTCATTATATTTTACTAGGAATTATATCAAATATTGGCCAAGATTTTTCATTTTTAAGAGAGATAAAATATCTTCAAGAATCAAAATCTTGTATACATATTGTTAATATATTAGATGTTTATATTGTTAATAGTTCTATTAATCTGGTCCTAGAATATTGCGATTTTGATTTGGAAAAAGTTATCAAAGATAAAAATATTTTGTTACATGCGTCACATATTAAATGTTATATGCAAATGTTATTACAAGGATTACAATTTTTGCATTCAAAATTTATTTTACATAGAGATTTAAAACCAGCAAATTTATTATTAAATGATCGAGGTATTCATTATAAAATTAATATTAACATTTTTAATTATAATCCCATAATTTTTATTTAGGTATACTAAAGATAGCAGATTTTGGTGCCGCAAGAACCTTTGGATCGCCAAAAGTTATGAGTAAACAAGTAATTACTAGATTTTATCGACCACCTGAGTTATTATTTGGTGCTGTGTATTATGGTGATAGAGTAGATGTGTGGTACAATCTTTTAAATCATTTTAATTTTCTATAAAGTAAGTCACTTTTATTTAATTATTAGGTCTGCTGGATGTATTTTATGTGATTTAGTATTACGCGAACCAATTTTTGCATCGAGTGAAAATGATAGTGATGTAGGACAATTAGCAAGAATATTTAATATCATGGGTACCCCAACTGAACAAATTTGGCCTAATGTTACTTTATTACCAAATTATATAGAATTTGAAAGCAGAGAACCATTGAATTTAGCTACTCTTTTTCCAAATTACGATGAAAATTGTGAATCAAATAAAATTTCATCATTACTGCAATTAGTAAGTGAAATGTTAATGCTTGATCCTTTAAAAAGGTTATCTGCTACACAGTGCTTGGAGCATAGATTTTTCACAATCGCACCTCTTCCTTGTTCAACAGAAACTTTACCAAAGCCTGTTCCAAAAAATAATAATCCATCAAAAAAAATAAAGTTGTAAATAATAAAAATTTGTTAACTATCGCCACCTATGATTATATAGGAGTTGCCAATCAGAATATGATAGCTTTCGTACCGCAAACTATTTTACTACACTAATAGGAAATCTACAATTAATGTTTTATTCACTACTTAAGTCTAAAATTCAAATCGAAATCCCTTGATTGACTCTCAAGCCTTGAAAAAAAAACGTTTAGCGATACGATAATTTTAAACGTGTCGCCGTGAAACGAATCAGGCTGTGTGTTGTTACGATATAAAATGACACAAGTAGATATTGGCATTGGGGGTGGTAAGAATAATTTATCACAAGTAACACCAAGAAACCCATTACTACTTTCACCATCTACAGTGAAAGAAGTAAATCTTCCTCGGATTCCTACAGCCAAAAAATATAAATCAATGTCTGGAGTAAACACAAATGACAGACCAGTAATAGACGAGCTTAGTAATAATGTGAATTCGTATCATTTTCGTTTTAATGATGATACGGCATTTGAAAATAAACATAAGAAAGTTTTGAGTACACAGGCTAAAGCATTTCATCGTATTAAAGGTGATTCACAAAGATACATAATTCAATCATCTTATCAAGACAGGGCTTTCAATTGGAAAATAAATGACAAGCGTTCTAGTTTGTCTCCCCCTCCATCCAGATATTTAATAGAAACACTCTCCAAAGATGCATTAGATGTAGATCTTTTCTCAGTTTCAAGAACAATTGATATGTCAACATCACCATCTTTGAAATCGCGCCATTCTACAGCAAGATCAAGACGTGAGCTCAGTCCAGAATCTATTAGGAATAGTAAATCACGGAATTTCCCCTCAGATTTGTTAAGCACTACTTCATCAATGACTGGATCTGATAGTATAAAAAGATTTCAATCTGCTTCCAATAGATTTAAAGAAGAATTTGATTGTCAGGCACAAATTGCACAATTTGAAGTTAGGAATTTATCTAGAGATATACTCAAAACTATGGATAAAAGTGATCTATTGTTAATTAATACAACTGCTGAAACAATAAAAAAATTTGTTGATAATCCATCACAATTATCACTTGAAACTAATAATAATGACGATAATACATTTTCATCAATGAACACTTCTACTACTGTAAATATAAAGGATCCATTAGCCTGGACATGTACTCAACCATTTATGGTAATGTCAAAGGATAGAGTGACCACTGCAGCATTAGAAAAAGAAATTAGATCTAGTCAGATATATAAACAAAAAATTCAAAAAAAAGTTTTGTTGAATCAGGTATCAAAGTCGTTGAATAATTTAAAGAAAAGTCCTCTCATTATTCTAGAAAATATAATTATAAGTGATGTACTTTGCTCAAATGTAAGACTTTATACCTATAATACTGGTGCTGTTGAAATTACATTACATAGGAATGATAATGAAATAGGTAGAATTATGATTACTAAAGATAAATTATTAAGTCAAAATATCTTGCCACCCAGCACAACTATATCGTCAAATACAGACGACGAGGAAAATGAAATACTTGCTGACAGTGATAAAGATAAAATTATCAAAAGCAAATGGTCAATTTGGTTTCGAAATTTATTTTTGCCCAGAATGGTATTGAAACCATGGACACTATCACAAAATGAAGAAAATAATACTATGACTAATAATATAAAAGAAAAATCGGTTGATAAATATCTCGTAGATATTATACCACCTAAAGTTACTATAGGTAAAGGTATTCGTTGGAAATTAACTTTAGATGAGAATACTGATAAAAAATCTAAAATAATTCAGCAACCTAATCCTATCCTTGTAGCATTATACTTTAGAGATACGTCAAGAAGTAATTAAATAATATATGTATTGTCTTAATTTATTACAAAAGGAATATATTTTTAACGAGCTTTAGGATTAGCTGCGATATAATTTATTACATCAGATACTGAAAGCAATGAGGAAGCATCTTTCTCATTAATTTTGATTCTAAATTCATCGGTTATATTACTGATTATTTGTTTCCTCTCCAAACTATCGAATCCTAAATCTACTACAAAATGACTAATGATATCAAATATGTAAGTTATATATTTAATTAAGAATATTAGGGAATGTTATAGACAAATACCTATGTTCCAATATATTTGAAGGGGATGATTGTAACGATGAAATACAATTAATTACCCGATGTTTAACATCGGCAGCAGGTAAGTATGAAGATTGTGGTATTGAACTAAACATTCTTGAACCGTTCTTACATACTTTTGCGAGGTGTCTAATGGGACTATTCATTTTTATTCACTGAATTGGAATTATTATACTGCCTACTTGAATTGGAATAACTTACTTAAAGTTACTTTCTTCGTGAAGCTGTAAAAACATCGCGGAACTCATAAACTATCCTCATTTAGTAAACTCCTCATTAGTAAACAATTGAAAAGATTTATATTGTTTGTTTATTAGTAGATGTCATGTAATGTAGACTTTACTCACTTCACGCAAGTTTGGTATCAAAATAGAATTAATTAATGAAATGTTATTCCCTTTGGAAAATTTCTCTAATGTATTATTCTAATATGGTTACTTTACGGTAAGAGAATATAAAATAGCAGCTGAAGTAAAAGTGCAAACGGGAGATCAAAAACTACCCTAACTAAACACCGGTACTTACCGTTTTCCAAAAAAAATTTTGAAAAATAATTGTAGAATAAACGTTGGCGGTACTATCCAGTAGAATCTAACCATGGTAATATAATTCATCTTATGCATCGTTTCTATTTTTCCTATTATTATATTCACCACTTGCTGAATAAAAAGCTTTTGAACTATCAATATTAAATATTCTTTCATTAATTTTCTTAAATCGTAGGCTGGACAAGGAGCATCATTGCAAAACTATAACAATGAACTTGTAAAGTGTATTGAAGATTTACGTGAGAAAAGAGAAGAAATAAATCGTCAAATACTAAAAGAAGAAGAAGAAAAGGCAAAAATTCAAAGAGATTTAAGCATCCTAACTGATAGATTATCTACTATAAATGAGACTTTAGCTAGAAAAATACAAGCTCGTAATGAATATGATAGGACAATTCAAGAAACAGAAGCCGCGTATATGAAAATTCTAGAAAGTTCCCAAACACTTCTGCAAGTATTAAAACGTGAAACAGTGAATCTTGTTAAAAAGAAACAATCGTCGTCATAATACTATTATTATTTATCGGCAGAAATAATGTAAAATAACTTAGTAGATGTATATTACACTTATTTATATTATTACAATAATTATTAAGTATTGTTAATAGTGGCTCTAATCTGTCGTCCTCCAAAATATCTTTTGTCCATTTTAGTCAAAGCATTTTTAACTTCACTTTCTTTCTCGTAACTTACAATAACTTTAACTAGACTATTTCCATCAACAATAATATTAACATTCTGAACATTGCCAAATTTAGTCATTTCATCAAAAACTTCTTGTTTAAAATGAGGATCAGATGACTCCTCTTCTATTGATATCATATTTTCTAAAATGATTGACCATCGATTATTATGTCCTTTAATCTTTTCAATTGGATTTTTCAAGGCAAGTTCCACCAAAATCGTGATACCAGCCAATGGAAAACAATTCATATTAAGACTACAATCCTGAGCGGAATGTATGTTATTGAATTCAATACATGCATTTTTAACAACTACATCAGTAGATTGTAGTGTACTACTCTCACCATAAAATGCACATGAATTAATTGCACCAAAAGGCGAAAATATAAGCTTTAGTTCATCTGCCGTAATAGCAGAGTGTACATTTTTTACTATAATGAATTTCGTATCTAACAATAATGATGCACTTAATGGAATACTTGAATCGATTTTATCTGGTAAATTATTAACATGAGAATTACTAGATAATAAGGTACTTGATAACAACGCTTTGGCTTGATCTTTGGCAGATAGAACATTAATTGCTGTGGGTGTTACACCTGAAAGATTAGCCGCTTGTTGGGCAGTATATTGTGCTGGTCGTCGACATATTATATTTCGATTAGCTAATTCAAAACCTTCCATTGCATCAATTGCTGCAGTGGCAGAATCAGTATGTAAAAAGTCGATAAAACAAAATCCTTTGTGTTTTGTACCTTCGCCAGCACTACTCATCTCAATATTTACTATAGTGCCAAATGGTGAAAATAATGCTTGCAATTCTTCTGATGAGACATTATAGTATATATTACCAACAAAAATACGATTTTCTTGTTGATATTTACCCCCAATCCCGCCTTTAAGGGATGATGCAACAGATGAAGTAATTGTGGAAGCCTTAGCTAGAGCTTGTTGTAGTGCTTGTTGTATTTGAATATTGTCATTATCATTTAATGTAGGATTTAGTGTAGCAGTTTCAACCAAATTAATACTATTTGTTTCCGATGTGATGGAACTAGGAGTTACATCCCATCCTCGTTTCTTTCTAGGCTTTTTTGCAGGTTCATCCATTTTTATAATTTATATAATTCTTACTACTCTAATAATAATTAATTCTCTCTAGCGATCACGATAATGTGATAAATAGAGCCCTGTTGATAAGTTTCACAGTAATATCTATTTATTTTTTCCGAAATTTTACAAAATTAAGGGATTAATTGATTTTGAGTGTGGCTGCACAAAGCCAAAGACCAGAAACACACACACACATATGACGCGTGATTCAACAAGTCCAATTATTAGTACAATACAGGAAAGATATATGCATCTTTTTATTCTAATCTATGCCCCCGAAATCTTTAGGTAATTAAACTCCGGAACTTCTAAAAAATTGAGATGCTGCTGATGCAATACTCGGATAATCAAATAAAAAAATAATAATACGCAGCATCTAGCAGTATAGAATCATTAGTTTCATATAGTTAACATCAAACCAAAGTATTTATTGAAATAATGCATCAAATATATGCATTATTCATACTATTTTTTGCAATGGAATTGCAGGTCAATTGCTATTTAAATATTGTACCAAAAATGGTACCACAGACTAAATACTTTAAAAATGGTTATGGATTAAATAGCTATCCTACAATTAAAAATCATCAAAGAGAATCATTTTCAATAAAAGGAACTATTACTAGCACTATAAATTATGTCAAGAAGACTAAATGGCCATCAATTATTAATTTATGGGAATTTACACGACCTCATACAATACTAGGCTCTGCAATCTCATTATTATTTTTGTATTTATATGCAGTACCACAAAATTTATGGTTTACGTCAAAATTTAGGGAAAGCATTTTATTTGCAGCAATACCATCACTATTGATGAATATATATATAACCGGTTTAAATCAAGTTACTGATATTGAAATCGATAAAATTAATAAACCATACTTGCCAATTGCTGCGGGTAATTTAACAAAAAATAAAGCAACTTTTATAATCATATCATGTTTAATTGGTTCAATTTATTTGGCTAGATCAGCAGCATGGCCATTGTTAGGGACAATACTAGGTTCAGCAATTTTAGGAACAATATATTCTCTACCCCCATTTCGCATTAAACGATATCCACTATTGGCGGCATTATTTATTTTAGTTGTTAGAGGCTCACTTGTTAATTTAGGATTCTTTTATCAAGCCAAGATAGATGTTCTAAATGAAAATATACCAAATATTGTTACTGCAATTTCAAAATTTCCCGAGAGTATTTACTTGACAACATTTTTTGCGATATTTGGTGTTGTAATTGCGATTATGAAAGATACTCCTGATGTCGCTGGTGACGAAAAATTTAATATACCTTCATTTTCGGTTAAATTAGGTGCTAAACGTATGTTTGGATTTTCATGGAAACTGTTATACTTCCTTTTAACAAGTACTTCGTTGGGATTTATTTTCAAATTTTTACAGAGTTATTCCATATCATCAAGTACTGTGAAATTATATCGTATTCTTTGTGCTACTTCTTTCACATTACTAGCTAATGATGTAAAAATTAGAGCAGAAAAGGTTGATTATAACGAATCTAAGTCTATTTTCGAGTATTATATGCATATTTGGAATATATTTTATTTTTGTTATTTTCTCTTACCTTTTGTAAGATAGATGACCTATAAGGTAAATATAGAATTTGTTGCAATATGTTTCATAGATAAATATCCTTAAAAATAATTCTACAGATTCTTAATTAATAATAAGATGTCACGACTAAAACCTTTTAGATTTTAATTAGATTTAACTATTAATATTTTTAAAAAAAGTCATCCTGATTGCTTCGTTTTTTTATTACTTACATTTCTAAAAAAATATTTAACATGAACATGAACTGGGTGCTTTATCATCAGTACCACTTTTATTGGCGGGTCGTTTAGGTGCAGAAAGTTTGATATCAATTAAATTAGATGCTGGTTGTGCTTGAGCTGATTCCATTCCAGGTAATGCTGTAGCTAGTTTTCTAAATAATGCTTTTATATTAAATCCAGCTTTTGCTGAACTTTCAATAAATAATATTCCTTCTTTAGTTGCTTTATCTTCACCCTCTTCTACCGACACTTGCCTTCTTTCTGATAAATCGGTTTTATTGCCGACTAATACAATGATTACATCATTTCCTCTTTCATTACGTACATCTTCTATCCATTTAGAAGTATTTAAAAATGAGGCACGGTTCGTTATATCATACACTACTACAGCAACTGATGAATCCCTTATATATGAAGGAATAAGTGATCTAAATCTTTCTTGTCCGGCTGTATCCCATAATTGTAATCTAACTGTTCTATCTTCGAGATACATAGTCTTCGATAAAAAGTCTATACCAATTGTAGCCTAATTAAATATAAATTTACGATTAATCAAAATAATACCACTATAAACATAATAAAAAAATACCTGATAATTCTTATCAAAACTATCGTACATAAAACGACATATGATACTCGTTTTACCGACACCTTGATCTCCTAAAAAATATTTTAATATTAGTCCTAATCATATATTATATATTATAATTTTTAAATAAGTCTGACCTAAGAATACCAATTTATATTTTGCTAATGGGGATATATTTGGTTGTGCTGCAGTTGCTGCAGTCGCACCACCAGTGACTACAGATCCTCCGCTATCTTTTGATTCTGCCATTTCTAAATGATTTAAAACACTTTGACTACAAAAATATTACTGCTTATGATATATTTCAACCTAAAAATGCAAATATAGTGCGCAATTTAGAAGAAAAGATCTACTTTTATGAGAATTGCGCCAACAAAACACCTGTTTTTAACAACAATCTCGAAGGCCGCCGCGGTCTTTTTTTTCTCGAAGTGAAAAACCCTAAGACTAGGTAGAAAAAAAAAGTAGAAAATCAAGATTGTCAATTGCATAAAATGAGTTGGTGGGGAGGCGGTAGTAATAGTAGCAGTAGCAGTAGTAGTAGTAGTGATAAAGCATCGTATAATCCTAGTTCATATGATACAGGATCATTTGCTCAAGAAGATAATAGTCCAATGGCTAGTAGTGGTGGTTCAATTGAACAACAAGTACAATTATTACAACAACAACAAATGGTACAAATGCTAATTGGAAAGTTAACAGATTTGTCATTTCAGCAATGTGTTACAAGACCTAGTTCTAATTTATCCTCATCTGAAGAAGCATGTATCAAGTATGTAACAAAAAAATATATTCATACTACGGAAATGGTTGTTAGTAAATTTATGAAAGGAGGACGCGAGTAATTATATTTTACGCAAAGGTAGTTATTTAAATATGATATGTTCTTTTGAATATAATATAGTGCAAATTAGTACAGTAAGTCATTTGTAATGTAATTTTGTATTTTTTTAAATTTAGATTGTTTATGTACAGTTTATTAGGAATTATTGTTTTATCTAACTTATTAGCCTATTGTCTTGTAGGTTGTAAAATCTGCTTTTACTATATTATATATGTGTATGTATTATTGCAGATGGCAGTTATTAATTATTTTCAAATTCATACATAATAGTTTCAGGTGAGATATTGGTCGATAAGTATTTTTTGCTATTCACTCTATCCATTGATGTAAGATCATGAATAGAGGGAGTATTATATAAATCTGCATTGGTCACATTTAAATCATATGAGTTTTGTTCAACTAATATATTACTTTTCAAATCAATTGTCGAGTCAATATTAGTTGAAGAGTAATAATTGATTCTGGAAATATTTAAATCTTTGCCAATCTTATCTATACTTGAAAGTTGACTATTAATATCACTGACATTAGAGTTATAAGGTAATGCATATTTTATATGAATATCTTCTATATTTGATTCCACTGATTTGAGATAATTATCTGTACGATTTGTGCTTTCTATTATATCATTCACCTTTGAAAATATTAATACAGATTCATCAATTCTACCTTGACATTGTAGTGCTAATCCCAAATCTTCGAGGGCCTCTCTCATATGAACATCTTCACCATATGGTTCATACATCTTTATCACATCAATTATGATTATCTCTGCTGATTTGTATAGTCCAAGGTTAAGTTTAGCTTTCGCTAGTAAATGACTAAATGTACCAAAATCAATATGTAATTTCCCTTTATGTTTCACTATTATATCTATTGCCGATTGAAGTAAGATAGATGCTTCTTCATGGCATCCGTCATTTAACAATTTTATAGCATTATTCTCCATAATCTGTAATCTTTTATCAATACTTTCTTTTATATATACATTATACTTTTCCAAACACAATCCAAATATTTTAGAACATGAAGCACCTAAAATAAAGCTAGAAATAATAACTAATATGCAATAACTATTATCTAAAGTAACTTTTTCTGATGTTTTATTGCTATGTTCATCATAGTTAATACTACAAGGGCAATCGATTACTTGTTTATCCATAAACACATTTTTTGTATTGGGCGTTATTGTAATAAATACTCGATATATGTCTAACTCTTTACTATAACTTTTAGGTATTATATTTGCATCACGACATTTCTTACATGGAATTGCCAGCGTGGGATTTCTCAAAACTTTTTCATAAAGTTTATCTTGGTATATCTCAATATTTTTTTCTAAATGTTTGTAATTTGGTATTAAATCTTCGTATTCGTCGGGATCATCATGATCATAATGGTCGTCAATGTGAATATAATCACCATAGACGTTATCGTCATTAATGTTAAGTATAAAATTATTTTTATTTTGAAGCGCAATATAAAGTGCGCCTATGTATATACTATAGACTAATAGAAGCATTTATAGTATTGTTTTCCAAAAAATATGGAATTGTTGGCGATATTGATATTTTTTTTTTGCATCGCTTATCGCTAAAAAATTTCTTGTCAACGGCTATACCGGCGGTGTTGAATAGAAAAAAATTAATTAATTACGCATAAGATATTCGTTGCGAATTTAATTACTGTTACTAGTATGGCTCTTTTTATAAGTGACGTTATGCACAATGCGATACGTTTCTTGGAATATCGAGGGCCCTGGGTACTCCAACTTGAGTACAAGTGACTTGACTTTAAAAAAAAAAGACAATGAGCCTCGTCGAAAGACGGGAAGAAATACAAAGAAGCTTTTGAAAACAAATGAAAAAAGATCTTCTTTTAAATAGTGCCCTAGGTAATAAGGTTTTTAAGAACTATCTAAGTGTTGAAACAACAGAAGAAATCAATGCTGATGATAGCGATGATGCGATCACTCTCGCTATTAATTCTATTGCATTATCGTTTAGATTTTTTTTGTTATCATTTTTGTTGTCATATTTTTTATTTACGATACAAATAATAGTTAATTGTTATAAGCTACTTATTGATGAATTGTCATTTACTCCTATGTTAATTGGTTTAATATATTGTGTAGGTTCTTGGTCTCTGTTGCTTTGGAAATTTTGTAGAGGATTAACAGCAGTATCACCTGAAAGACGATTATTCATGCGTGCACAAGGACTAGATATACGAGATGGTTATATGACGTACGATTCCTTTCCACTTATGCGCCAGTTATTTTTCTGGATAATTGTGCTTATTATATTTGGGACACTTATATTAATTTCATATATACTGTTTTATTTATGGTTTACTGTTGGTATAATTGGGATGTGGCATGCATTAGCTCCTACTTTATTCGTTTTATCATTAATTATGTCATACTTATATGTCGTGAATACAATACATATAAAATCATTTTTCAAAATTTTTATTGTACTACTTACAATAATATTGTCTGTGTTTAAGGAACGGGCGGAAATGACGAATAAATTGGATCAGATATTTATTTCGTGGTATGCTCTACTGCTTCCTTTAGTATGCGTTCAGGTTCTAACAGTATTAGATATTACAAAAATTTGCTTTAATTATTGGGTTACAAATACACTGCAAATTAATAAAACTCAACAATATTGCTGCATTTTATACATAATCAGTATACTTTTAATGATCGTTGTCGAAATAATCCCAATTAATAATGCCAATTTAATTGCAATTGTTAGGTTGCTGAGTTGTGTATTGTTTACAATTTCCCTTATGAGCGTGATCGACGAAGAATTTGTTATTATTAGAAAAACTAGGGGATATAATGATCCGATTCCATTATCCAAAACAAAAAATGGATGGGAAGCATCAAAGGTTATAGTAGACCATAAGCACATACTACTAGGAACTATTAAAATATGATATAAAAATGTATATAGATTTTATGATTTTTTACAAAATATCAATTCTAAGACTTAGAGTATTAAAACAAGATTATAAGCCTGCATTGAATTCGACAGGGAAACCTAATAAAGAGTTGATGATGTATGGATTGTTGTCTAATTTTTCATGGACCATTAAAGCAAGAATACCCATTTGAGCAGCACGACCATTGTTTAATTCAATAGCTTGTTTACGGCGTAAAGTGGCATCATCCCAGCCAGATGCTTTAATTTGAGCAGCTTCAATTTCTTCTCTTCTAGCATTGAAACCTAATTCTATTAAACCGATAAAATGAAAAACTGCAAATAAACCTGGAAGAGGAATAGTTTCAAAAGCTGCTAGACCAGTCTTCATGGAAGCAAATGGTACACCAAAAGCAATATCACCTGGCAATCTAACACCAGCAGTAGTTACAATATGACCTAAGATTGCCAACATAGCAATACGACCATGCTTATTCTCTACAAAACGTAAACGTTGGAATCGTTCTTCATCTGCATCTTCTAATATACCTAATGGATCCCAAAATCCTAAAGGAGCTTGAGCACCAAGTGCATCAGCAAACTCAGATGCCATTTTTAATGATCTAACAGAACGCATGTTGGAAACTGGTGCAAATGCAGCAACTATTAAAAAAATCGAAAATAATAAATTAGTAATGTAGAAGTAACATAATATGCAATAAAAAATGCTTTCTATGCATCACATTAACTTACCACTTGCTAATAGAGTAACGGCGATTAATAATTGAAACATTGTAACGCAAAATTTAAGGATTAGCCCAACTTTTTTCCTTAATAAATCCGACATCATCACATTGATTTGTTCAAGTTCCGGGTAGGGTTGTTTATTACAAATAATACATTATTATATAAATTATGGTGCAAAAGTTTTCTGTATATCGTCTAACTTGTATACATCGTCTTCATATTGATGAAATGGTATTGGAACGGTTAGTGCTTGAACTGGGCATATTGTACTGGATGATAACATAATCAACTTCTTAGTTAGTATATTAGCATATTCGTATCTATTTCTTTGTACAGTAGTCTCTAAATCAAGAGTTTTGCGATCACGCATTAATTCAACTTGATCATCTTTTCTATCTCCTTCAGCTAAATTAAATTCAGATTGACTAAATGTCGGTGAAAATGGAGAATGATCACCATCACGATGATTATTTCCTTTGGTAGGTGATAATGGTAGTAATCTTTCATTATCTGACTTTGATTCTTCATTGGGTCGAAGTATTTTCCTAGCAGCAGCCATAGATGGTTTTTGGTTTAAATATACGTCATCATTATCACTTTCACTATCTGTTAAATGATCAGCACAATCTTTTTTATTTCTTAATCCAGGAATTTCTTTATCTGGAGATAATAATCCTCTTTCATGATCTGATTTAAAACATATTAAACCTGATCGATGACGGTCACTATCAGGCATATAAAAATCAACTAAAGTAGGACCAGGTGGTGGTGGTGTTTCTATACTTCTTGATTCTTGTCCGGAAAACAAGTAAATATGTGCTGATAAAAATCCTGCTTGTTTTAATAATTTTGTGCGTAAACTATTATCATCAGAATATACAAGTTTTTCATTGCTTGGTCTAAATATCCAATCATCGTCCATTTCAGTTAATCGTGGTTCTGGCATATAAGTACGAATATCAGGTTTAGCAGAAAAAAATGTTAGTTCTTGAGTTGACCAACATGGATCATTAGTTAACCAAGAAGGAGTGCTTAATAACTCATCAATTTCAGCTGTATCTTTAGTAATTGTATCTTTTGGTGCATCTGGTAATTTTAATTCTGCAAATATATCAAATGGTGGTATACTACTTGACAATTTTACGCTCTCTTTCATAGCAGTAATAAATGGAGGTTCAACAGGTGTAATAGATTTTAAATCGGATAAATTAAGTAATTTATCTGCAGCAGGTCTTATATTTAACTCTTCTGGAGCACCTAATCGTAAATTTTTATCAGTTCCAGGAGAAAAATAAATAGCCAATTTCGGCGTTTTCAGCAATTCATAACTCAATATTTCATATTCTGGTCTAACTTTCAGAGGAAAATATGAAGAATCGTCAAAAATATCTATACTTTTATAGTTATCTGGATCAATTTCTTTCCTTGATGAACCTTCTTCAAACTCATACTTAGGAAAAAGATTACGTTTAAGTATACTTCTATCAATTTGCAACCGTTTAAAATTTAATGCATCTTCTACATTAAAACGTTTATCCACTAATTCATTATTTTGACTACAAATCATTGTAATTACGGTAGATGGTTTGATATTTTCATCACCAGGAATACTACCTTTTCCTTTTTTGGATACAGTGCCTTTATTAGAACTTTGACTTTTACTAGAACTGTCATTAGCAACCCATACTTTAACTTCTTCTCTTGTTTTAACACCAGCTATTTCCATAGCTTTTTTAATAGATACTAAATTTCTGGCTATTCTTGTTCGTATCAGCCATCTACTAACTAGAGAAATAAATCTTCGTAATGTATTCATTCGTTTAGCCCAAATATCATTTCGATTTGAATCAAAAGTAGGTGATAATGATTTTGATAGCAATTTTGCAGTAGTAGCAGCTGTTCCCGCCTTCACTTTACTACTTGTTGGAGGATATAGTATAGTATGCTGTTTTGCTTGAATATTTCGCCATTCAGTTCTTTTTTTATACAATAAAGCCCTTTGACGTTGTTGTAAAACAAGGTTAATATCATCATCTGAGAGTAGTGATGATCCAACACATTCCTCTGAAACACGAAAAGTTTTCTCTATTTCAGCTTTTGCAACATCATCAACATCTGCAGTAAAAGCCATTTCTCGTAACTGACGCTTAAATGGATCTGCTTCTGCTAAATTTAATCTTTCTTCAGCTAAAATTCCCCTTAAATCTAATAATCCCGCACCGCCACCTTCTTCTCTCATTTTTTTTTGTTCTTCTGCACGCAATTCTTTCTCTGCTCTATTTCGTTCTATTGCTATTTTAAGATCTTTTGGCTTTAATTTACCTGGTTCCTGAGTTATCACAAAATTAACTTGATATGTCGATTCTAACGATGGTGGAACTCTTAAACCTTCGACTAATTTATCATCTTTTATTCTTGGTATTATAACTTCATTTCTTCCTTGTACTGTGATATCCATACCAGAATTTTGAAGCTTCTGTAACTTTTGTAATAATGCCTGTTTATGATTGATTGTATTCCATTGTGCTGATGCGTCGTAAACAATTCCAGATCCAATACCACGAGGACGAACAGGGATAGTAGATTTTAGTATACCATCTAGTGCAACTAACCCCGTTGTAGAGTTCTTGCTAAGAACTTTCGAACTAAGTAAAACATTGTCTTGAATGACAGCATCTAATGCCTTTGACAAGTCTGATGAATGAAATGTACTCGCCAGCATTGTTGCCGTAGGATCCTTATTACGATTCATATTAATTTTCATAGTATTTGCAGTGCTTAATTGTTCGGCATTTTGAAACTTAATAGATCCAGTTCCTTTGAAGGAACTATTGTCACCCATAAATTGATTCAAATTTTTTGACTTATCATTAATATATTGTGCTATGTTAGCTTCAGCAACTTCCAACTCTTTACTTTCAATAATTCCAGATGTTGCACAAGCAGATAATATTGACTCAATTGGAATATATCCAGGCTCATCGAGGAAAAATTTTATAGTCATGGAACATGTACCCAACGTTATTGGCGTGAAAGTTACGGTAATAGGGAATGGTTCTTTCCCGGATATTTCTCCATGTAATGGTTCAATCTTAAAATATGGATGGGGTGATACTATTTCCAAGGAAAATGGTATTTTCCCTGGAGTTGGTAAATTACATTTTACAAATATTGTCTTCGATACTGTTTCACACAAAGGACTTCTACTAAATGCAATAACTTTAGGAAACTCAACAGAGTTTGTAACTCGCCTCTTGTTCTCTATAGTCATGGAATTACTTACTATTGCTATATTAATAACTCATCAACCAAATATTTCAGTAAATTGTAAAAAAAAAATTTGCAACTGAAAACCGGTACTAGCTAAGGCCTAAAGAAATCATGTTCTTTATCATGATACATTGATTCAACAATGCCGGGATAGTCAGACAGAAAGATTATAAGTTCGGAGTAATACGTAACCTATTTAGTAAATTAAGTCCCTTTTAAATACCGTAAGGGCTGAAGGTACCGGTTTTGATAATCGAAAAAATTTTCTTTTCCTTTTTTCAAACGTAGAAGACTCTACTAGAAGTGCTCAGCTTTTTGCTGCATGAGTCACTGTCCCATCATAGTACTCTTTATGACTCACTGTCTCTTAGTTCTTACTGCTTTATTGAAGAGTCAAATTAAACCAAGAGGCAACAAGTATATATTTCAAGGGAAGAAACATAAGTTTACATTAAAAATGGGGATGTCAACTAGCACGAATATAGTAAAGGATACAATTGATACTACATCTTTTTTTGATGAAGTGTATGCAATGAATCCACGGAACTTGTTTTCTGTATATTGTACTGGTGGGGCGTCGTCTGTGATTTCATCTATGGTGACAGTTCCTGGATGTAGCAATAGTTTAATACAGGCAGTAGTACCTTACTCGCTTTCATCTTTACAAAAAACATGCATAGATGGTGGAGTGAAATTAGAAGATTTACCTCAGAGTTATTGTAGTATGGAGATGGCAAATTCGATGGCAGATGCATCATACAGAAAAACTATAGAGCTTATATTGGCCGAAAACAAAGATATTACTGTATTAGTTAAAGATAATATATTTGGTGTATCATGTACAGCTGCGTTAGTTTCAAAAACTGTAAAAAAGGGTAAGCATAGAGTGCATGTTGCAGTTACTAATTCTGTTAGTACTCGAATGTATTATATGGAACTTGAAAAAGGACTTCGATCGAGACTGCAAGAAGATTTATTATCATCGTATCTTGTAATGAAAGCCATTAGTGACTCTCTACATTCTCCTGTAGCTTTTGATATTGATCGTTTATTGTTAAGTAGCGGTAATAGATTGTATTCTTGTGAAAATATACCACACAATGATATTTTTGACAAAATATATGCTGGAAAAATAGGTTCAGTCTTGTGTGTCCCAAGTAATGCCCAACATAGTTTTACCAGCAGTTACAAGTACTTAGAAGATATTAAATTGCCTAAAGGCACTTACTTGTATCCTGGATCGTTTAACCCATTGCATGAAGGTCATGTTGATTTAGTCGTTTCAGCTATGAAAAAGAATGGTTGGATTCCAATTGAAGGGACAAATGCCAAAAATCCTTTAATTGTATTTGAAATTTCTGCAATAAATGTCGATAAGCCTCCATTATCAAAAGATGAAATTCAACGCCGTTTATCTCAGTTTTCTAATAATGAACTACTTAATAAGGCGGGAATTACGAACTATGCAGTAGTGATAACATCACAACCTTTATTTTTAGGAAAATCTAAATTATTTAATGATTGCACGTTTATAATAGGTGCTGATACAATGACCCGATTGATAGATCCAAAATATTATAATTATAATGATAATGTAAACCTGAGTAATGATGAAGAAAGAGAAAAAGAAGCATTTAATTTAATATCTGCACTAACAAGTATTACTGAAAGAGGTTGTAATTTTGTTGTGGGAGGAAGAACCGATAAGAATGGAGAATTCTGCACTTTACAATCTATATTTCAATCCAGTAAAATTGGCCGTATTTTACCATCAAAAGTTACCAATATGTTTGCACCATTATTGGAAAATGAATTTCGTGTAGATATATCCTCTACTCAAATACGAAGTCAACGTAATTGAATTTTGATCAAGTATATTTAGATTTAAAGAAAATATATTATATTTTCAATAATATTGTTTATATGTCGATAAGAAAATTATATAATGAAACAAACCTATTAAAAACTATTCAACTAACAATATGTAGGTTCAGTAATCAGAGTAAATTTTATTATTCTCCAGCTTTTTTCTTTCTAGTACCTGATACAACATCATCAATTCGTAAAATTAAGCAAGCACTCTCAATTGCGGTTTTAAGTGTTTGTGCTTTCACACAATATGGTTCCCATATTCCTAATTTGGTCATATCAGCCATTTCACCGGTGGTGCCATTTACACCCCAAGTATGATTTCCTTCAGATAAATGTTTTGTACGTAAATCCGTCATTAATCTAATAACATTAGCTCCACAGTTTTGAGCCAAAGTTCTTGGAATAACCTCAAGAGCATTACCTATCACAGCAAATGGCCACTTTGAAATTCCTTCGACAGATTCTGCTGCAGTTGAAATTGCAGTTGCGATAGCTAATTCTGTTGCGCCTCCACCTGGTAACATTCTACCATCAAATACAACATTTCTAACTACTTGCATTGCATCTTGAAGATTACGTTCGATTTCATTTAAAACGTCCTTAGATCCTCCTCTTAACATAATTGTGCATGCTTTGGCTTCTTTACATTGTTCAAAAAATGAAAAATACCTAAATAAAGTTAAAATAAAATAAGTAAAAGTGTATAAGTTGTAATTAAGCATTCAATATTATGAATTGGGTCAGCTTTGTTAAATATTCATCATTATTTGAAATATGAAGAACGAAAGTTATGTTGATAACAACACAAACTTTTATCACTCCCAATTATATTGATTATTAATAATATATTATAATTAATTTTACTTACTCATCTCCAATTTTTCTAACTTCAAATAGTCCACAGTTAGTTCCAATATCACTTTCTTGAATTTCATCTGGACGGTTCACAATAGTAGCACCAGTTGCACGAGCTAATCTATTCTGATCGGTTTTACGTAAACGACGAAATGATGTGATACCAGCTTTCAAAAAATAATGTTGAGCAAGATCAGAGACACCTTTTTCAGTAACAACAATATCTGGTTTAAAAGCAACTATCTGGGCACAAATTTGTTCTATATATTCTTCTTCCTGTCTTAATAGAGCATTGAAATCATCTTCGTTCATAATCTCTACATTTGTTTGACTATCTCCTTTTTTGTATTCGAGAGGACAATCTAATAATAAAATACGTGGATTTTCTATATATCTTCTCATCTTGGAGTGAGTTACATCTTTATCAAACATGACACCATCTAAAACATGACATTCAGATAATTCGCCACCAGGAATTTTTTCAATGCGTACATATCTTTTCACATCTACTTCAGTATAATCACCTCGTTTAGTTACAACTTTCAAAACTGCTTTAATAGCCATGTCAACCATCATAGGTCCCCATTTGGATGAAAACTTAGTACCAATTGCAGATAATACAATTTCTCGCAAATCTGCGGTATTATTTATATCAATGACACGTGAAATCTTTTTACAGGTATCTAAAGCACATTGTAAAGCTTTTGAATATCCACTAACAATTATAGTTGGATGAAAATTGCGCTCTAACAATGGTTCAGCCAATGAAAGAATTTCACCACTTAAAATAATGACAGATGTAGTACCATCACCTACTTCCTCATCTTGGGCACGAGATAATTCTATCATACTTTTAGCAGCTGGATGACTGACATCGACTTCACGAAGTATACAGTTGCCATCATTTGTCATAACAATACCACCCATTGGATCAAGTAACATTTTTAACATAGATCTAGGTCCAAGAGTTGTTCTGATAATGTCAGATACAGCTTTTGCTGCTTGAATATTGTTTATTTGTGCTGTTTTCCCTGTTTCACGTTTAGTGTTGGCATCTAGAATAAAATATACATTATTAGTGATTGACAAAGAATAAATGCAAAATAACAAGAAGTATCGTTAGATTAATCATCTATAAGATACGTGAATGCAAAATACTTACTTAATACCATCACGGGGGCCTGCATCTTTCTATGTGTTCTTTTTTAATTCTTCAAATTTATTTTTGAAAAACATGCATTGGTTAGGGGTGATTTTAATTTATCTTCATTTCGGCGGGGGGATAAGTAATAATTTGGGAAATCAGATGAATGTAGAAGCTTAATGGGAAAAGTGTCCCTTGGGTCTCCCTTTTTTCTTTGTTCTTCTTTTCCTTTCTTTCTTCTTTGACAATCGACCCTAACCTACGTTTTTTGTTTTGGAGGGGCAACTTAAACAAAGTACAACACAAGGTTATTGACGGTGTGTTTTATTAAATCACAATCCTCTGAGGTCATAACTTGTTGTCACTTAACTGAAATAAAGTATGATGCGTTTAGTTATAGCATTATGTGTGATTTCAATGTCATTATTGATTGCTAATGTAAAATCTAATGAATCGAAACAAAAAAGTAGCACTGATACAATGGTAAGATATTATATTAACTCAACCGTTTTATGATTACACCTTCTTACGTTAATTATAATATATATAGTATGTTTTGGCATATTCATGGACACCTGGTTTCTGTCAAGGTACAACATATCCTGGATGTTCTGATCCTCAATCATTTTGGAATACACATTTCACATTGCATGGTTTATGGCCTCAATACACTACTACTGGATATCCTTCATATTGTAGTACAGAAGAATTTGATGACTCAATACCTAATACTATTGGAATGTCAACTATGACGCAATATTGGCCGGATGTAAAATATGCTGAAAGCAGTTCTGATTATGATAGTTTTTGGAGTTATGAATGGGATAAACATGGTACTTGTTCTGGACTAGAACAATTAGATTATTTTAATGATGCTATTTCATTAATTGAAACATTTGGTACACCATCTGTATTAACTGCGGCAGCTGGTACTAACATATCTGCGACATCATTACGTAATGCATTTGGTGGTTCTACTTATGTTGCACTTCAATGTTCTGGTACTACTTTAACTGGTGCCTATACATGTTGGACTCAACAAAGTAATGTTCCAAAAACACAAACGGTGTGTCCAACAAGTGTACAATCTGAAGACACATGCAAATCATCTGACACAATCATTGTTCCAGTATTGTAAATTATTACATCAAAATAATTTTTTAGAAAAAATTATTTATTATAGTCAAATAGGATTTAATTTGTTGACTTATTTTATATACGTTGGTATAAAATAAGAAACTACATGAGTGTAATATATATAAGAAAATATTTCCTCACAATTTATTTACAGTTTTTATAAAAAAAATATCATACTTTACATGATATTATGATGGTAATATTAATTTAATGGTTAGCAATTTCTTGTTTAATTGTCTACTACAGCTTGAGATATTCTCTCTGGACGAAAAGGCGATTTTTTAATTTCTAACAATATTTCCGCTCTTCCAACATCATCTGCATTGACTACAAGTGTAGATAATGAACTTTTAAATGGAGTTGCTGATTTATTTGCTTCGGTTACTTCGTTTTCTGCAGAAGACGCATTTGATGCCATATCTAATAATGCATCTGCATCCGCTGTCACAGTTCCTAATTGCTGTGGTACTTGATTTAATCTTTTTTTAAGTGGAGTAGAACTACCAGATCTAGGTGAAGATTTTGCCTTATTAGCATCATTTTCTTCTGCACTATTTGAAATTCCTAACCATGTCAAAAAATTCTCTGAGCTGTTATTAGATTGATTCAAATGCATTGCGACTGCTAGCAGGGCTTCAGATCCATCTCTTACTAATGCCTCATCGCGTTTACCCGAGAATTTAGGCTTTTTAGGAGTTGATCCGACTGGAACTTTCTTGATTGCAGATTTTGCTGGAGATTTTTTTGCGCTCTTGCTATTTGAGTTGATATTACCATCGGATGTTGCAAAGATTAATTCCTCATCATCAGTACTATCATCATCATACAATGAAACATCATTTGATTCAGAGCGGAATTTCTTTTTTTTTCCGGAAGCTTCACTTGATTTGGTATTAATTTCGCGACGTTTACGTTGTTTTGCTGGAGATGATGCCCCATCATTTTGGATACGCAAAAGTCGTTGAAGTGTTGAGTTCCATCTATTTTTAATCGCATTGTCAGTTCTACCAGGTAATAATTTTGCTATTTCTGCCCACTTATTGCCCTTGCCATTGTGCTCATCCATAATAATGTTGTCTTCTTCTTCTGTCCATGGGGCTTTATTGATATTTGGATCTAAATGATTGTACCATCTCTCACGGCATTGTTTACCTAGACGACCTTTAAGTTGACGAGCAATAAATGACCAACTTTTAACCCCATATTTACCTACTAATTCAATAACACTATCATCTTCCTATAAATTTATTGACGATTTTAGATTAATATGTAAATAAGAATATTTTCAATATTGATACCTCTTTGGTCCATGGACCTTTAATTAATCCAGGTCTTAAAACTTTCTGCCAACGATGTAAACATTGGACATCAGTCCTACCTACTAAGCACTCGGATATTTTCTTCCAATTACGACCTTCGTGTTGTTGAACAGCTTGTCTCAATAGTTCATCTTCTTCATTAGTCCATTTACCACGAGGTGATCTGGGTGATTCGCCATCATTTGTTGCATCATCATTAGACATAGCAGAATCTGCACCAACAGAATCCAAGAATTTATTTGATAACTCTGAATCAGTTGCAATACTAGTCAATCGGTTTGCAGATGGTGATTGGAGTGCATAACTATTACTAACTTCTCCGTTTCTATCGCTACTATGTACATTATTTTCATTTAAAGGAGTTGAAGCAACTTTTTCCATGTTCTAAACTATTCTACACAACAATATTAATATGATATGCAATACTATTATTATTCAAGATTCAGGGACAAAAGTTGTTACAAATGTCGTACTTATCTTTTTACTTGTCCAACGAAATTGTAGCCGGTGGTATAGCCAGCTGCCGGGTCATACGAGGGTAGGGGAAACTTCGGTTCCTTTCATTTGGCACTAGTTGGTGATCAATTAATGGGGATTATTGAAATATTTTATCAACTGTTACTCATCGACAGTGAGTGATCTAGAGGAGATATTTGATGCGGTAGGGGTCGGGGACAGCGCAGGGCCGCCAGAGAAAAAAAAACGAAAAAGCGTTTTGGGCTAATTTTGGCGAAACAAACTTTGGATACTATGGGAGATAAAGCACCTCATCAGTCACTGGAAGGTCAACTTCTTCAAAAATTTGGAGGTGTTGGGAATGCTAAATCAGCAAGTTTACCTGAATCATTAATGTTTGATCATGTTTCTCCTGCAACTAGATTATTGGAGAAACGACGACAAATGTTTGAAGTTCAAGAGGCATTAAATTCTCAAAAGGAAGAATTTACTCGGAGAGAAAATGCATTTCATAGACGTGAAGATGGATTACGTCGAAAAGATTTAGAATTACAAGAATCATTAATTAAATTTAATCAATTTTTACAAGAAAATGAATCAAAAAGAAATAGAGCAAAGAAAAGAGAGGCAGATGAACGTAAACAACGTGAAATAAAAGAAAATGAAATCAAAGTTTTAGAGGCACAATTAAATTCAAAATTGAAGGAAGAAGCATTATTAAATGAGGAACTAGAAAAAAATATAAAATATCAAGATTATCTTGAAAATGTTGTTCAAACTATGTCCAAATATTTTCCTGAAATTAATGATGTATTGAATAGATACAATACTTTGAAAGATGCTAATGCTTATTTAATTGACAAACAATTAGTTGATAATGATGCTCATGATGTAACTCAAAAAGAGTTTGGGACATTCAAAAAAGCTAAAGAAAATCAAATTTTAAATAATAATAATAAAATTGCTAATATGCAAGTTACCTATGAGCATCAAAAAACTAATGTCATGGGATTGCAATTAGAAATTGATCAAGTTACCAATGAGGCTGGAGAGAAATTGTTAGAACTTGGACAAATATTGTCATCTGTAACTAATATTTTAGATAGATGCGAAGAATCATTTCGCATTAGGCATAATAAACCAGCCATAGATAAATCCAAAGTTACCCAAACTGTAGGAACACCATTACAGGAACAAGTTTTAAGAACCATTAGTAAATTGGATGAAATATGTATGTTTGTGTTAGATATCAAAGATATAAAGGATGAATATTTTTTACATGAAAAGAGACAATCAAATATTATTAATAATGGTCTTCAAAGTAGTTCACAGACGCTTAGTGATGGTTTAAATACGGAATCGAAAGCATAATAATTTATATGAATGATGTAATTATTGTAAAACAATTTATATAGTCTCATACTTCTTCTTGGATTTTTTCATTACCAACAACAAATCATATCTACAATTTAAAACTTAGTTATTATTTTAACACTTTTACGGGCTTTATAGTCTTCAATTAGTGCTCTACGTTGAGCCTCAACTGATTCTAATTTTTTCTGAACTTTACTTCTTTCTTCAAGTATTAAATCTCTTTTAGCTAATCTTCTAGCTTCTTTAACAGCACGACTTTCAGCCAGTTGCATAATTTTATCTTTACCAATCAAACCATCTTTCATAGTTTCACGGTTATGGCTTTTCCAGTATATTGCTGATAGTTCTGCTGCTGCGGAGGTTCCAAAGGTATTATTGCTTAGTGAGTATGTTGAACTTGAATCATTAGTTGAGTTCATTTTAATATCAGTTGTTGAATTCGGTCGTTGAGTGCTGAATTCATTATTAGTAACTAAATTGTTATTTGATAAAGATTGTTTGAGAGGACTGGATAATGGACGAGTATGCTCCATAACAGTGGGATTTAGTAATCCTTTCGATAATAAGATCGCATTAGCTTTCTTACTTAATTTAGGTAATGTCAATGTTCTAGTTTGAATATCATCTCCAAACAATTGCCTTGTAAATTCATTATAATCTAAGAGTCCAGATGCATTTGTATCAAACCATAACAACAAATCGGATACCTCGTTGTCTTTCAAAGGTACTCCTAATTCTTTGGCAACCATTTGAATTTCTTCAGCGATTACTCTTCCGCCTGCACTTCTATCAAAACGTAAAAATGTACCATGAAGAATATCTCTAGGTTTAACTTCACCTTTTGATTTGCGTGCATATGCTTCTAACGCAGTTCTAAACTTTCTTATAGTATACATTACATTAGCTGGAGTGCGAGCAGATGCAGGTTGTGCAATATCGTTCAACAATGGTTGTGAGTCTTCCATGAAATGAGGATCTTCTTCTGCCAAATCTTTTATTAATTCCCAATATGCCATAGCACCATCGTGATCTCTATCGTATGTATTAATGAGACTAACAGCATCTTCATAAGATATGTTGCAATTAAGGTGTTTACAGATTATTCTTAATCCTTCTGGGTCACTAATTTTACCCATACCTTTATTATCCCAGTTAGTAAAAGCTTCTTTTAACCATGATCTCATTGTACCACCTACTGCACTGATCTTGACTAATAAAATTGCTTTCATTTCACGTTTGAACTTCTCCAATACCTTTGTTGGACGAGCTTTAAATGGTTTAGGTATAAATTGATTTTGTGACATTTCTTGTTTATGCTTTTCAATACCACGAGGAGATAAATCGGTAAATGTTAAAATTGACTTCACTCCAACGCATACATCAAGCAAAAATTCTTTATAATTCATTCGTCCAGTTTTTTTACGATCGTAGTATCCTAGTATAATTTGTGCTTCTTCTGGTTCCATCTTTAATTTCATTGTCTTTCTCGCGGCATGAAGCAATGAGTGAGCATCTAATGCATTGCTATATGTAAAATCATTTTGTATAAATACATTTCTGATATGTTCGAATGGAGTGCCACCTTCATTTCTCATTTTGACTGCAATATATTCCCTTGATGCATCAATAAATTGTTTTACAACAAATGGCATTGCTACCTGAACATCTGCTATTTCTTCATATCTTACTCCAACATCCTTATCTTTTTCTTGACCTTCTGCATAATGAATTATAGATGGTTCACCTAATAAAATATCTTTTAACAGTTCAGTGTAATTCATTTCTTCAGTGCCTTTACCAGAATCATAGTATGTCACCACTTCAACTCTTTGATCTCTAGTCATTTTTACTCCCATAGCGTCCATACATAGTTTTAATTCTGATTCAGAGATTTCTCCTGATTTATCCGCATCCCAATATAAAAACATTTGTCGAATAATACTAAAAGGTGTTCCACCTTTATCTCGCATTGTTTTTCTGACAGCTTTCTTTAAAGTTCCAATAAATTTTTTAATATTTAATGGTATTGAGTGTGTTTCTAATTTTAATTGACGCTCAATGAATTGTTCTTTACGTGTATCTTCACTATGAATTGTTTCCTCTAATGCCATCCATTTTTTCAATACAGTATCTCTTTCATTTTTAATATAGCTTCTAACTTCTGCACGCACCTCTTGAGGTGTCCTCTTTACAATTACTTTCTTTGGACGTGGCATCTTGATTTGCACCACAGACGATCAAGTAGTCTTGTCTTTTTTTTAGAAACGTTTCATCGCTAAAAAAATGCGGCCATTCGGAACTTGTCAACTTCTTGTTTAGACAATTAAATTGGGTAATTCTCTTCTATTTCACTCAATGGCTTTGACAATTATTAAGAAAAAATCTGTTATTTGAAATAAAGTGCCTACCTAGAATAAAGTCTCTTATCCATCTACGTAACGTAAAAATGAAATTTCCAAAGTGAAAACATTTTCTATACTTAAAAACTTTTGTGAATTTGAATTTTTCACACTTAACTCTGAAACCCAATTTGTCTCTTGTGTATTACTTTATTTGTCTAACTGGGACCTGGACCTCTCTGGCAGTCTGGAAAGTAGCTTCTCCTCGGTCAGGTATCATGTTCCTTGTCTCGAGTTATCCATATTGATTTGTGATCGTAAGTAGTTCGGGTAGTATATTATTTCGATGGCAGGTAACGTGCGTAAAACCTGGGATCGAGAATACTATCAGGCTAAGGCTGATGCTAGAAAACAAGATGGTGATGATGAAATTGTTGGTAGTATTCCTATCGCTGCTAAAGTAAAAAACTGGGATGAAGTTAAAGAAGAATTTCGACCCGCTGATACCACTGGATTATTTGAAGGTGATCGTGCTTTTATCAAAGCGAGGGAAACTAAAATAACAGATAGTATTAACGATAAAATAGGTAAAGTTGAAATAATTAAACCTGATACTGTACAAGCTGCACGAGGTGCAGGCTTTTTTTGTGAGGTTTGTGAATGTACTTTAAAAGATTCAGAAGCATACTTGAGGCATATTACTGGTAAAAAACATCAGAAGGCATTGGGCTTTAGTATGCGAACAGAGAAAGCTAGTTACGAGGGAGTTAAAGATAAGTTAGCATCATTAAAACGAAAAGTTGAAGAATCATCTAATCCATCTAATAATAATAATAAAGCATCTGCAATTGATGAGTATAATGCTAGAATAGCTACTGAAAGTTCAGAGCAAGAAATGTTGAAAAAAAAGAAGAAGGAAGAAATAGAAGCAAGAAGAAAAGAAGCCGAAGAAATAGAAAATGAATTGATAGATCCTGATATTGCTGCAATAATGGGGTTCGGAACTTTCAAAAAGAAGTAATTTTGTATTTTTTGTAATTATGTTACATAGATAAACTTTCATTTGTTGAGTCTAATATTAACATATGACCAGGAGCGTGAGTTATACAAATGCTTGGTCTACTTTCCATTACAACTGCTTGTGGTGTAACCCCACAAGCCCAAAATACTGGTATTTCTCCTGGGTTAATATATACAGAATCTCCAAAATCTGGTTTGGAGATATCCATTATTCCAATGTCACTTGGATTACCAATATGTACTGGTGCACCATGAACTTTAGGAAATCGTGAAGTAATTTGAGTTGCTAATATAGCATCTTGAGGAGCAAATGGTCGCATTGAAACAACTAAATTACCTTTAAATATTCCAGCTTCTTTACATGGTATATTGGTGCGGTACATAGGAACGGTTTTTTCCTTATCCATTTCAATATGTCTAATTTTCAAACCACGTCTTACTAATGCATCTTCAAATGAAAATGAGCAACCTATTACAAATGTTACAAAATCTTCACTCCAAATATCTGAAACATCGTGTATCTCATTGATTAAAACTCCATCTTTATACACTCTGTACTTTGGGAGATCAGTCCTTACATCAATATCATTACCAAATGCATAAATCCCTGGTTCTAATACTTCAAGCAAAGGACATGGTTTAGGATTTCTTTGGCAAAATAATAAAAAATCAAATGCATATAATTTAGGTAATATAACTAAATTTGCTTGAGCATATCCTGGTGAAAATCCAGATGTTTGGCCTTTATAATTTTGACTTCGACATTCGAGCCTGAATTGATGTGGTGTAGCATCTATTAATGACATATCTATTGTTATTTATTTATTCTTTATTATACTGGAGGACTAACAGGAGGACCTCCAATTACCAATTACCTAATGAAGGTACGAAGATCGAAGAAAGTTCAATTACTGCGGCCTGACCGGTTTTAGCGCGGATTGATGGAACTTTTCTCCGCAGTTGTTTGATCCACAATTCTATTCACCGAAGAAAAGGAATGAATTTTAATCGAGAAATAAATATTAAATAATATTTCACTATTACAATAATCTGACCGCCTCATGAGTCCTCATTTTTAGGTCTTCAATTTATCGCAAAAAAAAACTTCTATAGGTTCGAGGTTAACAACGACACCGTCATGTCTACTGCTCTTTGGGTAACATTGTGTATATCATTTGTGCTTTTAAGAAGCAATGCCTTAATTCATAATTTAAATATTCGAAATGATGATCGTGATATATTTAAGATAGAAACATTTGGATTTGTTGCAGGGGGAATTGCAAAACTTACAGTATCAGATTTTTCCGTTGATACTGTTGAAAGTTATAACGCTAAGCATAATAATAATGACTATATATATGAAGCTACTGGAAATGGTCGCAATAGATATTTAAAGGCATCAAAAAATGTGACTGAACTTACTTATAATATGGGATTTATAATGAGAAAAGCAAGTAGTGAAAGTGCAGCACAACAAGATTTAGAATCTGTAGTAGAAAGTGGTAAATGCATATTTGATATGATTCAAAATGATGATTATTTTATTGATGTTTCTAAACCCGACGTTTGGAAGACTAAAGTCAGAAAAGATCACGAAATAAGTACTGGATCTGAAGGTTTATACAGTTTAATCTTTGCTAGATGTGAACCTAAAGGGTTTTATTTAGTAAATTTTAAATTACATGCTGAATTTTCCAATCCTGGACCTAATTATCTATCAGCAGGAGATGCACCATTACCTAAAATCTATTTTGGATTTTTTGTAATTTTTACACTAGCTTTTGGTCTATGGATTTATGTTTTAGTCAGAGATAATGCATCTGTACATAGAATTCATTATATGATGGCAGTTTTATTATTGCTCAAATGTTTCACATTACTATTTGAAGCTATTAGGTATCATTATATAGCAAGTGTTGGTGAAAAGATGGCAGAATCATGGAGTATAGTTTACTATATTTTTGCATTTTTAAAAGGAATCATGCTTTTCACTGTAATTTTATTAATTGGAACTGGTTGGTCACTGATGAAACCTTATTTAAATGATAAGGAGAAAAAAATTATTATGGTTGTCTTAACATTGCAAGTGATAGATAATATTGCTATGATTATACTAGAAGAAACTGCCCCTGGTTCACAAGGTTGGTTAGCTTGGAGAGACATTCTACATTTAGTTGATATTTTATGTTGTTGTGCTATCTTATTTCCTATAATATGGTCCATAAGACATCTAAGGTTAGCCGCTGAGGCTGATGGAAAAGCTCATGCAAATCTAATTAAATTACAACTATTTCGTACGTTTTATGTTATGGTTGTTTGTTACGTTTATTTCACAAGAATAATCGTGTATTTAATTGCTGCTACAATTCCATTTTATTTGTTATGGTTAGGTGCATTTTCTACCGAATTCGCGACTCTGTTGTTTTATGTAATTACTGGATATAAATTTAGACCTGCTGTAGATAACCCATATTTGGCTGTGCGGCAAGATGATGATAATGAAGACAAAGAAGATGGTGGTGAATATGGTTTAGAGATGGTCCAAACTGCATCCGATGATGAAGAAGGAATAAAATAACTAATTTCACAAATGTTACATTATAATTCAAATATATATTGATAATTTAACTTGTAGGTCCGATTCCTAATAGATCTAAAAACTTTTCAAACATACTTCTACTATCTACTACATAGCCAACTGGAGGACGAATAGTAATGCATGGATCCCACATAAGATGTAAATATTTCCTGATATATTTTAAAGTGAGAACAGTTGTCAATGCAGGTGCAAGTGCAACAGCTATCATAGGACTTATAGGAGAACCATCTACATACTTCGCAGTTAAAAATACAAATGCTGAAGTTTGCAAAAATACAATTCCACATATAAGCAAGTACATGGGTCGTAACATATACAATGTCGGTAGAGAAAATACTTTTGCTAGTATTAGTAATATTGCAATAAAAGTCCATGAGGCACCTACAGAATCTTTAACAAGGCAGACACCTGAAGCTAGTGTCAAAAATAATAAAGGCAATGCAAATAACATTGTCTGTTTGAAAATAACACAACAGCCAGCATTAATAAACTTCATAGTATACTTAACAAAATTGTACATACGAATCCCGAATAATAGTCCGCCAACAATTAATGTTGAAAATAAAATAAGTCCAGGTGCTACTTGAAATGCGGCAATAATAGATATAGGCAGAAACCAAACAATAAAAACTATACATATCTCTGCTTTATATGCATAATCACGCTTTTCGGGTGGTAAACGGAGTAAATTCTCTTGTACTAATCGTAACTCATCGCCAGGATCATAACGAATATCGTATGTGTGGTTAGATCTTGCTGCTACAATCCTTGCACGTTGCCATTCTGATCTTTGTAACTTGCATTCAACAATTTCACCAACTGAATACAATTCATCCGCTGGTTTGATTTGACGTGGTAATTCTGGGAATATACTACTCAAATAAATTGGTAAACGCCAATCATTAAAAACCAGTTTCGAAAAATGATTATTTTGTATACCAAATAAAAATGATGAGATTATATTACCATACTTTGAAAGAGTACCAAAAGTTAAACCGTTATGGACACTCGCTTTTCTTGGAAAGTCATCGAATGCCACATATGGTTTGGTATTTTTTGGAAAATAATGAGCACTACTTAATGGTGGTTTATAATCGGAAGGAGTCCAGCATTTATCACACACAGGAATATCACGACGAGGTGTTATTTTGCCGTAAGTTCTTTTATAATATTCTCCAGTTGTACCAAAAAATACATCATTTATTAATTTTGGATGAGTAGGTTTTCGATTGTCTTTTGAACAAACAAGGCATTTCCATTCAGTCCAATCAGTAACTAATGCCTCTTCTTTCAACCTCTCTTCAAGTGCTAACCTCTTAGCTTCATCTTCTTCTGCCTTCTTTTGAGCTTTAAGACGGGCTAAAACACCCATATCTTCAGGTGCAACATTTTCAACACTTTCCGCTACGGAATCATTATCTCTCCCTAAGTCTATATTTGCTTCAATGTCATCTTCATCATTTGCCTCTACATCTAAACCATATTTTTTCATACGCTTTTCCAAAGTTTCTTCTTCTTCAATGTATTCCTTTACTATACCTGTAAATGCCCCTATTTGTGCAAACAATGACTTTTTGTTAGGATCAACTCGGACAGTACCCGCTAATCTATTTTTACCACGTCCACCATAAAAATAATTCTCAACAAATTGTGCAACCAGTACAGCTGTAAATGCCCATTCCCCAAATTCTTTTTGTGCTAAATACTTTACTAAATCATTAGCAACTACAACAAAATAAATAACTCCTAGTGTTGGAATAGTTATAACAACGATCATAAGTACAACGGGTAGTAACAGTACAACGGAATTAGGGGTAATCAGCTCTACTAGAAATGCTGGGGCATATTTTTCAATGTATCCATCAAATAACGCTATCACAATTATAAGCCAAACAAATAAAAGTGATAGATATGTTTGGTCCCAACTTCTTGATTTTATTATATTAAACGCAAATAAATATCGGATAGGATAATTACTTAATTCTTTGTCTTTATTAGTCGCGACTTGTACCCATGAACGAAATCCATATGGTATAGGTCTAGGTTTCTTATTTTTAAGTAGCTCTTGCCAATATTTTACCCTTATATTACTGTTAAGTCTTGCCTCATATATATCGCCATCATCTGCATAATCTGCTGTTTTCATAGATAGTAAAAGTACATGCTTTTGATTAATTCTTTCCTTCATATTTCTTCTACCTTTACCCTCATCGCCATTTGCATCTTTTTCCTCATTTCCAGGCATAATTTTAGCATCTGGCATTTTTGATAATCAGCTTTTATTGACCTAGAACTGTTTACTTATTATATAAATGACTCATATTGTGGGATTATTCACAGCTTTCTTCCCAGGTCCCCATTCCTTCATCTTCCGGTTTTGTTGTTACAAATTTTTGCGAGACTCAACGGGCCTCTATTTCCGGCCTGTTACATTCACTTTTATTTCGTTACATATACTGTTGTTTGCATCAAAGCAATGAAACTGGTTAGATGTGTGACAATAGTCATAGCAATTTATATTCTTTAACTTAGACCTATGATCACAAATCACAGTATATAAAATATTGAATTTTAAGGTAAGATTCGACTACAGACAATTAGTTAATAAGCTGTTACATATTTTTCTAAATGTAATAACTGGAAATTATGCAACTGAAATTTCCCCTAATCCGGAACTATGCTCTGAAAAAAAACAGTTTTCTGTAAAATATACATAAACTAGAAAAATGGGTAAGAAGGATAAGAAGAAAGATAAGGCGCCTAAGTTAGATGAAGCGACCTTAGCAGAGTTTCGTCGTCAGCAGCAAATAGCTGCAAAGGCAGAGCTCCGAAGAAGAGTAGAAGAGGAAGCAAAGAATACTAAAATTAACAAATTAAAGATAACAAATCAATGGAGAAAAATTATGCGTCTTGCAAAGACTGAATCTCTTAAGAAGGATATTGAAATATTATCTCAAAACCATGAACGTGATGTTGATCGCAAAGATGCAATATTGCAAATGCTTGATAGAGATTTAGAAGAAGCAGAAGATCAATATCAAATGGCTTATCGAACACATTTAGTAAATGTAGATACACTTATCAAACTTCATGATACTCGATTGTATACACTAGAAAGAGCATTTCAGCAAGAATTAAAAACTCTTCAAAATGATTTTTTTAATGAAAAAGATGTACTTAGTAAAAAATATAGACAAGAAAAGAAAGATTTACAAAGTATTATATCAGAAATTGAGCATGAAGAAGAAGAACGTGAAAATGAAGCTAGACATGCTTTTGAACAATTAAGAGAAGAAATTCGTAATAGAAATTTGGAAGATATTAATATGTTACGCATATCTCTTGATGCTCAAATTGAAGAACTTGAGCAACAATTTGAAACTGCACATTTAAATTATTTACAACAAACAGCACAACGCACTCATGATTTTAAGGAGCTAACTCAAAATGATCAACGATTAAGTCAAGACATAGACCATAAGAAAAAAGCTATTGATTCATTACAAACAAGCATACAACACTGGAGAGCTAAAACTCGTCATTTAAATAGGGAAACGGAAGAAAGAACAAAGTTATTAACAGATGAAAAAATGAGTATTCAGCGTCATTATCATTTGCTTAAACAAAGAATTCAAACATATCGTGTATCTCAAAATCAAAGATTATTACAATTGTCTCAATGTGCAAATAATTGCAAAGATAAATTAACAGAAAAAATGGAATTATCAAAACGTATTTTACAAATTAGTGAATTATCTAGGAAAATGGAAACTAGTTTAGAATTGATATTACCTTTTGTACCAAGTGAAGTCGCAGATCAAAATGAGAATAATAATGCTATGGTTCAAACAAGTAATGTAAAAGAGGAAAATAAATTAATGGAAGATTTACTTGAAAATGAAATGTCAAAAACTGAAGCTAAAAGCGTAAAACTTAATAATTATCAACCACCAAGTCATCAATCATCAGTCTGGGCACCTAATGATACAGCTGTTGCTCCTACAGATAGATTAAGTAATTTTTATAGAAGATACAATAAAATACTTTTAGATAACATTGCAATAGAAAAAGAAAAGGCTCGACTCCAACTTGAAAATTCTCAGCTTGAAGATTTGATTAAGCAATTCACTGATGGTACTAAAGTTACAGAGTCTACTTTACAAGAGGACAATCCATTGTTTGTTGTAAATGGTAGAGCTAATTTAAATTATCAAGCTCCTCCAAGAAATGTTAAACCTACAATGCAAGAAGCTAATTTAATACAAGTATTTGCTTCAAAGCAATTAGGTCCATCTAGAAGGTGATTTATTTTATATTTACAGATTTGTTATTTGTATAAATTATAGGAAATTATATTCAATATATTCAAACTAATTTAATTCCACATATCTGATCCAACTTATATTTTTGTTGCGGTTCTACAGAGTATTTTATATTCTGAGCCATAACTTCCTCTGCGATTGACATTAAAGTTTGTTGATAAGGATTAACTGGTATAAAATTAGCAGGTAATAATGTATTATCTTGTTGGTAAAAAGTATTACTACTACAAACGGGATACAATGTTTTTTTCAATAACTTGTATGATGATTCTATTCCAATATTATTTCTTGTCGATGATTGTATACATATTTGTTCTGTGTTTTCAGGCGTTGCAGCACTATATATCATATTTTGTGTTTGTGATAGCAATTGTTGAGAATAAACGTTATTGCAATTAATTTTTTGTTGTGGTTTCTCTTCTCCCAATAAATCATAAATTGATATAATATTATTTTTAGGGAAAGTAGTATCTATTTCGCTGCTACAAACTATAGGTTCCACAGTGATTGGAATAGGTGATACTCGAGACATTAATATATTTATTTTTGTTCCGAATCGTTTGCGCTTTGCTGTATATCGAGCAATAGATATAGCTTTGTTATTGCTAGAATTATTTTTGTCACACTTTCGTTTCATCTACTCAAGCATTCATGCGTCTAATATATTGGGCGATGATGGTAAGATAGGATTCACGTCGTGAATGTCACGAGACGCAGTTAAAGCTAAAGATGAATCTCAATAATTGCAGTGATTATTGTCATACGTAGGCGTCTTTAGTCCCTAGGTATATTTGTACAGGAACTCTCTTCACGAGTCTTTAAGATTGTCTTTCTTTTTTCCTTGTTTTGAAATGAAATTTTCCAAAATTTTCAGCGATTGTCGAAATATACGAAGTTGCCTCCAAAGTTGAATATCCCGATTCTTAGTTGCCTTCTATTAGCTCGTACTTTGTATGGATCAAATAGTATGAAGAGAAAGAGTAACTTTGCTCTTCTTTCAAATATCCACACCCTTAAAATTATGCGGAACCTTAAGCATGCGAAAAGGAATCGGCGATAAACAAACACGACTTCATTGTGAAGCTATGATATAAGAATTTAGAATATTATGTTTAAATTATTGGTCTTTATGTTATCCTTTGCAATACTTTCTACAAAATCGTTTTCATTACGTAGATCGTACAGATTGTATTCACGGGTGGAAAGTAAACTTACTACAAATGATGTAGTTAATGATTTAAAACAAAAATTAGGAACTTACACTTCATCTACTACGATAAAAAACACCCAAAAACTAATAAATATTGATACTGAAAGAATTCAACAGCAAGTAAATGAAATAAAAAAGATATTGAATGTTGCAGATTTTGATGTTGATATTTGGTTTTGTTCTGAAGCTAAAATACGAGAATTAAATGATGAATGGAGAGGTAAACGAAAAAGTACTGATGTACTTTCATTTCCAGCTTGTGATTTTATATCTCCGGGTAAATTTGTCGATGATCCAATGTTTGAGCATATAAAGCATCTTGGAGATATAGCTATATCACCAATTTATGTACAACGACAATGTATGAAAGATTTAAAATTGTACAACAAAAATAAAGAAGAATATTTAGCTGAAACGGATGCGGGGGTCAGTAAAGCGATGTCGACGGTATTTGATGTAAATAAGAGAATATCATACCTTATTATTCATGGTATGATACATTTATTAGGTTATGATCACGAAACAGAAAAACAATGGAAACAAATGACAAAGAAAGAAAATGATGTCCTTGACAAAATTAGTGCTCTTAAAATCTTTGAATAAATATAAAAAATCTCAATTGAATGTAATTATAATTATTATTTTATCCAAGCATTTGGAAGTACCGGTAAAGAAGAAGAAAGGAAAAAACATCAGAGGAAAAAAAAAACATATCGCCGATTTTTGTTAATACTAGTATCAATGTTTCTCTTATAAATGTCTCAAAAGTCCCGAAATTCCGCTCAGTTTGTAAAATTGAAAGTAGTTGAAAAGTTTAAACTAGGTACGATAAATGATAATGAAAAGTTGCTACAAAAACTAAATCATATAAAGGCATCAATAAACAAGAAAAATGAAGTTGTTAAACATATAAATACAGAAATTAGTCATTCCGACAAGGAAGATATGATAAAATCTACAAAATTGGTTAAAAAATTTATAATTTGTGGTGTAAATGCTGTTCAAAAATCTATTGAAAAACGTAAATCTGCAATCGTATTTATTTCGGGAGAAAAAATACCTATAGTATCATGTAGTTCTAACTCCGAACTGCTTTCAACTATATATCCATTACATGCGCACATTATTGAGAGTTGTCAATTAAATCATATTCCTGTAATTTTACTGCCAAAATCAAATGAATATAAAGCATATTTTAAAGTAAAAAAATTATCTTGTCTAGCAATTCCAAATGTGGAACGTATTAATAGTATTATTAATGATTTAAATTGTTATGATAAAGATGAAATTGATATGATTCATGCAAGCTTTGATGGTTTAAAAGAATTTGTTAATTGATTAGTTACAGTGATTCTAGTTTTTCAATATTTGGTAGACAATCTCTTGCACCTTGACATTTTAAATTTTCTGATGCAACTATGGTAGCAAATTTCATTGACTGTTGTAATGTCATATTCGCTAAGTATGATACTAAAAATCCACCAATATATGCATCACCAGCACCAGTTGTATCTACTATATCTTTTTGATCAATTTTTAGAGCAGGACAATATAATACACAATATAATGATTTGTTTGGTGCTCGGTATATATATGATTTTATGCTTATATCATGTTTATTTGTAACTATAGATTTGATTATACTTTCATTTTCCTCCATAAATATTGAATCTACACTAGTATCATTATCTATTTTTTTAATTAATAATGAACCATTCGATCCTAAAGTTGTAACTACTAATTTAGTATTTGAATTAATAGTTAATAAAGTCATAAGATGCAATCTTTCTTTCAAAAAGATTTCATCATAATCAATGTTATTTGTTGATAATAGTGGTAATAGCACACCAGTATTTCCGTTGGTTATTAAGTTAGAAAAATAATTTGACGCAAATTTTTCATTTGTGAATACAATATCACATAATGGTAATAATTGCCTTAAATGAGGTCGGTCTTTTTCTACATCAATCGATATTGGTACCTTTTGTTTATTTGCTTCCTCTGCTAATTTAATTGATGCCAATGTGTGACGAGAGTCGAAATGAACTAAATTAACATTATTTAACACTTGTTTGACATTTATAACATTTTCTACATCTGAATCATTCAATTCATCACTCATTGGTGTTGCTATACAAGTTCTAGTTTTACTTTCGTCATCAACAATTACATAAACAAAACCACTATTCGATGTTTCACTCTTGTAAATATGACTCGTATCAACATTAAACTCATTTAATCCTTTTAAAATAGCATTACCATTACTATCGTTACCAATTTTACTTATTAATTTACAATTCACACCTAAACGACTTATACAACATGAAGTATTGCCAGCGTTACCACCCCCACTTATCACTAATGATTTAGTTCGAACTTTATCGTCTGCTTTAGGATATGATCCTACAGTCCCTACATAATCTATACCAGCATATCCTACAACTATTATGCTCAATCGATGCATTATCTTTTTTAATTTAATTTTTCAGAAAATTTGAATCAGAATTTATAGGGTGTGGAAAGTAGAAGGAGATTATTCTGGTTCAAGCTAAAAGATTTAAGATACGTCACTGAGACAAATAAAATCTGTGAGAAACAAGTTGCCTCATTGTTTTTGTAAAAGGCGTGCAACGGAAGGAGCCACTGCCATTGCACCGCCGGTACCGAATATCTATGCATGGGTGCATGACATCACATCGTCTAGTAGTTGTGACTATGATTTTTTACTTATTTCTTTTACTTCTGTGTAATGCCTCGTCCTTGTATTCATTTTCCAATCGTGCTGCAATAACAAGACAATGTAATACTCAGACTGCGTTATTATCATCAATAATATATGATGATTCCAGCGAAACGGAATCTGGCTCATTAACTTCATTTAATAATGCTAAAAAACTTAAACAACGTGAAGTCGATGAAGAATATAATAATGGTATTAGTGAACTTCTTAAGTTTAGTCAATTAAAAGCAGATAAATTGATTTTAGAGTCAAAAATTTCTGATGTATTAAATATTTTGAAAGATACTGATTATAGTGCAAATTTTCCTATTACTACCTGTGTTAAATTAAATGATTTCATTGATAATGTAAGTATTGCAGAAAATAAAATTGATCCTATTGATAATGAATTGTTATTTGGTAACTATAAAGTAAGTTATTCAAATAATGGTAATGATCAAAAAGGTGAGGCTGCTGGAGGAGGATTTCGAAATATGAAATATATTTATAAAGTTGATGGCTTATATCAACATGTTTTACGCGATGGCAATGCGATACAAGTTATTAACTATGTTAAAGGGAAATTATTTCATTGGTTTGTTTTATCTGTTATGTTGAAGGGAAAAGTTGAAAAGTTATCAGAAGAAAGAAAGAAAGATATATTATCTACATATGGAAATAAAATGACAAAAAGTGCGGTAAAAGCTGATTTTGAACCACCTAGACTAGCATTGTCATACGGAGATAATGTACTGCTTTCTTTATCTGTAGGTCCAAAAAGTTCCGTAGAACTTGATACTACATATGTTGATGAGAAAATCAGATTAGGAAAAGGCGCTAGAGGTAGTTACTTTGTATTTGAACGGCTATTACCTGGCACTGCTGAATTTTATCAAAGTGATAAGTATAAAGCTGCTTTACAGAAACCTTTCCTTCAGATTCGTAAAATTGCATATGTTACTGCTGCTATATCAACATTGTTTTTAGTTAAAAAGGTTAATCCTATTGTTAACGGTATTATTCTAATAGGTTCGTTGCTTGTTGCAAATAGTAAAGGAGGTAACTATGATTATTAAAATTCTTACTTAATTGCTTACATTATATTTAACTTAAATTTTTATATAGGAATAATAGAATAGATTAATATTTTTTGTAAATACTTACTGCCAATCTTGGAAATAATTTAATGCTTCTTCGATTCTTGATTCCAAACTACCCGAAGGGTCTGTACATTTAGCAGCATTTACGCATGTTTCATAATCATATCCCATCATGCTCATTAATTGATCTACTATTAAACTAATAATTTTTGATTGTGATTCTTGCTTTAACTCCAATGCTATATCACTAACCTCAGTTGAAGTCAAGCATCTTGGTTGAAAGAATAACGATCTTATATTACCTCCATTATTCATAGTAGTTTCTTTAGTGCCAAAGAGTGAAAATTGGGTACCTAAACTTATAGGACCATCCAATCCCTTCCATTCATTCGCTGTATGAACACATGTCAGCGATCCATCTAAATACAAAGAAATAGATCCTTCAATGCTATCAAAAACGAAAGTACAAACGTGCCATCTACCAAATACTATACTACTATTCGATGACACTTTACTGTTGGATATAGATAACAAAGCTGGTGCCAATGATAATTTACCACGAGAATCACACCATATAGTAGCATCAGTAGATGCATAACTTGATAAAGAAAATAATGGAATATTCTTCATTGTAGATGGAGTACCACTTCCAGGTGACATGGAGAATGAAAATTCAGAACTATTATCATTTAATTTTTCAATCATCATTTCCATTGTTATAGAATATTGATTCAATGCTTTACCTCCTAAATTACTATGAAATTTTGGTAATGATCTTGTTGATATCATCGTAAAACTATTTGGTAATATTTGAAGATAAGGTTTAATAATTCCTTTTTCATCAGTTTGATGCTTATAGTCGCCACGGAATGATGTATAACGTGGAAGTCTACCAGTTGAAAAATCAAAACGAATAAATTCATTAAAACCATCACTTGATGTATTAATTTGTGGATTTCGACCACCTTCTTGAAGTCTATCTCTTTCATCTTCTTCAAATTCAATTTCTCTTTTAATTCTTTCTTCTTCTTCATTTTCAATACTTTTTTCTGCTAATTCAGCTTCTTCATCTTGTTTACGAATATATTCTTGTAATAATTGTAATTCTTCTACTCCTTTTGGGCTTATAATACGATCTGAATAACTTCGTTTTAATTCTGGAGCTTGAAGTATTAAACTATTTTTATTCATATCATTTTCATCAATTAAATTATCTTGTGAATTATAACGTTTTTCTTCTGATGATACAAATTCTCGAAGTATATCAACAAATTCTTTATAACTTATATTACCATCATTATCAACATCAGCAGCAGATACAAAATCAAGGACATCTATTGCTTCAACATCTACACCAATATAATTTAATGCTGACCATACTTCAGCTGGTGATAATAAACCATTTTTAGCAGAATTAAATTTATTAAATGCATCATATAGTAACATTCCTCTATTTTGAATACCTTCTCTAAATCTTAATGAAACTGCTCTTTGCTTCAACATACCATATTGACTAGATAATGTAAATAATTTATTAACTGGTGTTTCATTCCATTTTTTTGTTAAACGTCTACGACATAATAATATATTTGAAAAGAAATTACGTCTCTGTCGTTTATTTGTTTTATAAAAAGCACGCAATAAAATATTTAATGCTTTTTCATCATAATAAAAATCACAATTTAGGAAACGAAGTGATTGTTGTGCAGCAGGTGACATGTAATGACTATGTCCAGGGATATTTATTTCATTTCCAGCTGGTACAAAATTTTGTGCTATAATACCAGAATTAATATGTTTATTATAACCATATTCAGCAGGTAAAAATCCATGAGAAAAATCTGTAACAGAAAAATCTATAGGTAAACATCGTAATGCCATGCATGCATATGGTGCATTAGGTATAATAGATTTCCCTGCATTTCTGTGAATTATACAACGAATTGTTTCAGCTTCAGCTAAAGATAGTGCTATGTATTGTCTACCACTTTGTACAAGCGATAGTTTACCACTAATAATAATATCACGAACTTTTATTATATCAAAAGTATCAGTTTCATTTTTACTAACATTATTGATATCTATTTCATTCGTTGATACATGTGCTGCTGCTTGAAGTACTTGATTTAATTCTTGTTTTGTATAATGTCCTTTCGTTGAAACATCAAACAAAGATAATGCTGTTTCAAGTGCAGTCAATTCATCAACAGACATTTGATCTAATGATGTACATTCAGTAGTATCACATATTAATTTACGTATATCAGGTACTAAATCAAGGATCATTACTACATTTTTTATTCTTCTAGCACCATTCCATTGACAATTGAAATAATTATTACTTACTTGCAGGTAGTCAGGAAATGGTAAAGGATTCCTTTTATACAATTTAAACTCTGCTAATGGATAAAATTGATCTAATTTTTCTGATGTTGCTAATGAATTGAATGGCCATGGAGTAGGTGCTTCCATTTCTCTACTATAAGCTAAATCAACATATTTTTCAATTTCAATTTCTTGTTCTTCTTCTTGTTCTTGTTCAATTTCTTGTTCTTGCTCTTGTACGATTTCTGCAGATAAAAATATTTCATTACCACCTTGATGTCGTGGAGATTCAGCTCTAGGACTGCTGCAACTATCAGAACTATGACTAACATTACTAATTACCATGTCAACAACATCCCTGTCAGAGGCAGTATTAATAAATTCTTTATTACTCTCAGCTTTCTTACGAAGTGTATCAGCAAAAGTTGAAACATCTTCAATTGATTCATTTAATGCGAAATCAATTGGTTCACAAAACACATTCATTGCCGTTGCATGGATTGGATTAGAAGATAACTCTTTACCACTATTATTTTTTGGATCACATATATCATATTGACCTTGTATTAAATGAGTAAATGCTCCTTTACGATATACATTTGCTACATTTTGTAGACATAATTGATTGTATTGAACTCTTTCACTTTTCATGGAATTAATAAGTAACCATGCAATTACATCACATAGTGATTTCTTAGTATTTTCGTAAGTAGGGATTGCATCCCAATTGCATGTAATATTAGCTTTACTTAATTCACGGAACAATAAATCTTTCACTTCCGGAATAATATAAAGATGAATAGTTTGTCCTTTATTAATACCACGCATTCTGTATGCACCTTGCGCGATATCACGGAAAACCATGTCCTTTGATAAAGTTAGTACAGCTTTTGCATCAAGAATATGATTAATATCCATACCAGTAGTATGTATTTGATCATAAAATGCAAAACGTTTTTCTGCTGGAATCCCGCATTGAGACATTTTTAATACTCTTCCAGTGGTACGAACTAATACCATTTTACGATCTAATTCATCCAAAAATACAATACCTTCACACCATGGAAGTCCTAATTCTAATAACTTTTGTGCTACTTGTAAATTTGTTAATCCAGTTATAAGTGCACCAGTATCAATTAACGCATTATATTTAGGTGTAACAGATGTAGCTATTTGGGTTAATATTGAAACAGGTGACCAATGATCTCTAAGTACTTCATAAGAACATACTTCAGGTGAAGTTAAGACAGATATCATTTGACCATCTGAACCAATTTCATAGTGACATTTACCTAATTCAATTGGTAATAAATCAGATGGTGTACCAGAAAATCCAATACGCTTTTTGAACAACATTTCACCACCTAATTCACAACCAGCAGCTGATAATTTCGTTATTTTATTGTCCATATAAACAGGAAATACAAAATTTTCCAAGTAATAATGTATTGTGTTTGGTAAATTCTTTAATAATTTATATATTTTCTTCATTTGGTCTTCATTTGAACGCTTTAATAAACGTAATGATACAACTAATTTAGAATTTGAAGATATTAAAGTATTTTCTTCAACAGCGGGAGCAAGTTCAGTACCATGAGAAGTAGGAGAATCTATCACATTTTCATCACCGCCACCTCTTATAACTCCACCAGCTTCCTTAACCCATTTTTTATATATAACGTTACTTTTTCTTTTATTATATGGACCTAATTCACGTATGAATGCAGCTCTTATGGATGTCATCATATCAGTAAAATCAGTCCATCGCAAACCTTCATAACGATATGCTAGTATTGTTAGTCCCAAAATAATATCAGGATGAGCAAATTCACTACTTCTAGAAGGTACATCTTTACCAACAAAAGGTATTGCTAGTTTTGCTCTTGTTCTAGGCATATATGGGTCTAATGATTTAGCTCTTTCATAATCTTCTTTGCTCATAATACCAAATGATACACGATCAACTTTTTGCAGAATATGTGGTAGGTATATATTCAACCAAGAATGACCAAGTGTCAACATTTTCACATGATTTGGACTTAATTTTTGTTCAATATCAATAGCTAATTGTGAATTTTTACCATTGTTTGCACCTTCAACTAAAAATGTTAATATTTCTTGTTCTTTTAATCCTGCCATATGATTTGCTTCAAAAAACATATATAACCATTGTGCAAGTATTGGTACAAGCTCTACAAAATACCAATCAGGATTAAGTAATATTATATGAGGATTGCGTTGTAATGCTCTAATTTCATATCCAACATTAATTTTTTCTTTTAATAATTCTAATATTTTTGTTGCACGTGTTGATTGATTAAAATTAACTGTCATTTTACCTTTTTCAGCATAAAATATACTATCAATTAAATGTATTGGAAGTAACCAACGTTGAGGTGAAAAATCTAATTCATGCTTTTCACCTATAGGGAAATTAAGTTCACTTTTCATTGGATGTAAAATAAGATCAACTTCATCCATAATTAATACACTTTCTTGAAATAATTTTAAACTTTTGCCTAATTCTAAGCATTCAGTCATTGCTGTGTTATCATTGGCGCCATAATTAGCAATTCCCGCTTTTTGATCTTTAATAATTGTTAATAATTCTAAAAATTTTAACATAATACTCTTCACGGATGTTGGTGTTGAGATACAAATACCACGTTTTTTTATCACACTTGAGAATTTACGATAAATATTAGGATCTGCTGCAGATGAACGATCGAATGAAAAAGTAAATATACTTTTGTACATAATCGTAGAGAAGGTATTACGCATAATTGAACGAGAGAAATCAAGTAATGCTGGAGGTACAACTAACATTACGAGATTATTACCATCACCAAGCAATAATGTTAATAGAGGGCATACTACAGTGGTCTTACCAGCACCCATAATCATTTGTTTCACCATAGATTTGTTGTTTCTGATACTGTCCATGTAGTCAATGACCATACTAATCTGGGATTTTCTTAACATAATATTCCAAGTAAATTCAAAGAGTAAATATCTTGGGTCATACGACAGGTTTGTAATTTCAGTTGTTTCAGCTGATTTAACATAATGTCTGCCCGATATCATGTTTCTTGCCAAACTATCACTATTTAATAGCGCTGAAGCTATAACGGTTTTTTGATTTTCCTCTTTGTCACTTGAAACAACTTTTAATAATTTACTCAATGATTTTAACAATTCATTGGCGTCATTCACACATCTATTAATTAGACCAACTCTATTTGAATGTAATATTAATGCAACAATAACATTATTAAGTGTGGCAATATCATCGTCTAATAAAAATGGATTTATTCGTTTCAAATCGTAGATTTGGTTGGAAGAAATCAAAGTTCCCAATAATAACTCGATGTAGATTAATGACTCCTGTTTACTGCACCTCTTTAACTTAAATAGTAATTTACTTTTTTCTACATCCTCAGTATGGGCATCATGAACTGAAGTAGCTTCACTAGTATTACTTGAGTTAACTACATTGACCGCTCCTAATAACCATGGGATACCAGCCTCAATATAATTTGAGTCTACTTCTCTCAATGACGACAACTTCAAAATCAAAGTATTTAATTCATTGATACATTGATTGATTGATGCAATAACATCTGAAACATTAGAATTTTGAGAGCGTAAAACTGACTCTAGCGCCAAGATAAATTTAAGTTTTGGAGTATTACCATTATTCTGAGACTTGGCATAATCAAGAGTATCCAACTTCAATCTATCCAACATAGATTTAGCTACCGCACTTTTACTTTGCTCATGATTACTAACATCAAACGGAATTGTTTCTCCAATTGGAGATAATCCTAAAACATCACGAGAAACATGTTGGATGTAATCATCAATATTAATTATTCCAAGTGGTGTTGAAGAAAAAAATTCTAAATCCGCACGAGAAATATTCAATGAATGCTCGTTTAATGAATTTATATCAATTAAATCACGAGTGTTGCAGGAAAAATCTGATACTTTTGGAATTATCCAAGCTGCAGCACGAGTTTTACTATTGAATAGTGTGTCTTTAGTTTGTAATAACAACTTATTGTTGAGAACTTTTGTGCTTGCAGGAGGAGTGATAGGATGATCATTGTATTCTACCGTTTCCGACATGACATTCTCAATTTGTTGTTGTAAAACTTCAATACAAGAGTTCAATAGATTTAAAAGTGGAGAATTACTTCCATTTCCTTCATCACCAGCCGCTTTAATCAAGGTATTCTTATATTGTCGATCATCTTTGAATTTAGGCATAAGCGGTATAAGCGAAGGAAACTTACATAAAGTTGATAATATTGAAGTAAGTACTCCAGGTTGGTCTTTGTCATTCATTAATTCAAAAAGCAATGTAGCTAGTTCAATTGAAACATCGTCATTCAGAACTTTAGCTGTCTTTGTTCCAGTGAGTAACTCATATATAAATAAGAAACCACATTTTTTAGAATTACCAGCTTGATCTTCCATCCCATCCCAAAAATTGTTAATTAAACTTAATACTGCTTGTCCAGTAGCCTTTCCGGGGGCAGCATAACTAACTTCTAGATGCATATATGAAGTCGAGTCTACCATTAAAGCATGAAAGTTGCGATCACATGGCCAATTGGTGCCTAGTTGTCTGGGTACTATAAAACAATCAGTATTTTCATTACCTTTTTCCAAAGAATGAGTATAAAACTTTCTGTTCTTAACAATCGTCACTTCATGTAAAGTATACAAAGGTTTACCTTCCTCGTCATAAAATCTGGCATCTTCGGAAGAGCATATGCAACCTTCAACAAGTCGAAGCTCGTCCTCAACTTCAATTCTACATACTGCACTTACATGAGACAATGTGGTGATATATCGGCTAAAAATTCGAGTTGGATTAAAAAACAAGCTCATAGAAGGAGCATCCAACATAACTGACCATATTTTTAATCTCACAGCATGTGCATCAGGATGGAAATCGTTATTGCATTGCCCAAATGCGGAAAATATAACATTTTCTTCCACAGAGAAGGCAACATCTGTTCCGATTGTATTTGCAAGTCTAAATGATTCATCATATGATCTATGAAGTAAACGCAACAACAATAGGTATAACGATGACGCCAATGTTGGTGAAAATAAAAATGATAGTGACACGTGAATTGAATAGAGATGATACTTCGCTTCAAGTGCACTATACCAATCAGGATTTAAAAGTCTATTCATCACAAGCTCAGTCGAGAATGGATTTGACACGATCATTGGTCTAACTGGATGTAGTACAGGGACTAATAAATGTAACTCTCCATTTGTTGTAGAAAGTAATAATGAATGTGGTATTCCTCGCATCAACTTTGTAGTTAAGTTAGATCGTTGATTTGTCACAAATAAATTTACGTGATCCAATGAATAAAGTCTCATTACTCCATTTTCATCTAACTTTTCTTGGAAACTCATGTTTAATCTTGGAAGCTCAATTAGATCAAGATTTGGTTCACTGTTTTTCTTTGTTGTTACTGAAGATGATCGGCACCAACATAAAATGTGCGACGCATTCTCAAGCCGTGATAAAGTATTTAAAACACTGCCATATTTCGAGTTAGTAACGTTGTTGAATGATACTTGAATCAAAGTCAGATCTACTTGATCAATTGATTTTTCAACCGAGTCGCCATCATTATCAGCACTTACATTTACTAAATCTTCTAACTGAGTTAGTAAATCCATTATATCAATAACAACTTCACTAAACAATGCCTGTGAAATATCTATTATATTTTCGATCGTCATAGTTTCATTACATCTACGAACCAGTCTCTCAATCCTTTTCATCAAGACCCTGTTCTTTAATGGATTACTATTCTCTTCATTATTATCACCTTTATTACCTTGTTCATCAGAAATGAAACTGATAAATTTTTTATTTGCTTCGATAAATTGTAAGAATGCCACTCGTCGTTTATGCACAACTTCTTCTTTCTCTTTTACCACTCGTGTAATAGTGGCACAAACTCCATCAAGTAAAGTGCATTTCATTCGAGATACTTCATTCAAAATGCAAATAATCATATACATACTATGACTGTCATTTGGATAACCACGTAAGTTATCATCCTCATCCTGCCAAAACGTATAGGTCTCAAGTAATGCAGCTGGTATAATTCCATACAATAAACGTTCTGGAATAAATGTTTCAGTGCAGCCGGATAAATTCTTTTCATGTTCCAATCCTCTTGATATAATACAAGAAAGTGGATTTTTCCATGAATCTTGGTATGGATGACCTGCACCATGCCTTTCCCACACTGGCCACAATGATTGTCTATCATCCAAACTTGGTTGCATACTTCGTAAAGAATACCTAGTGTCACTGCAATACTCTAGACTTCGATAAAATCTTCTGCCATGAGACATCACTTGGTATACCTGGACCATGCGCAAAGATTTATAGACCAAAATCTCTTTCCATGTGCCACCTTGCTTAGGGTGAATACCAACCAAAACAGCTACTTCTGCATCTGGAGGTAGTGGCTTTTCAGGCATACAAATTTGCAATGTAAATGGAGGTTCTACCAAATATGTCAGACGAACAGGTTCTAAGATTGGAACAATCCACTCTTCCGATGGCTCAACTACTCCAGGTCCATAATCTCTGTCGAATTCAACAGAGCATGTTCTTTGATCAGGAGTTCTCCAATATTGAATATCATATCCACGACCTACCAAATGAACCCAATTTCTATGTTCAGTTGATTCAATTGTACTTGCTTGCATAGATTTTGATCCAAAAATTAGTTGCACATCAAGATCTGATGCAATCGCAGTATCTAGAGCTTGCATATGTGATGATTTCAAAGTTAATTGAGCCGTCTGCAAGTCTATAGAAATACCAGTTTCTAGTGCTGGATCTAAAACGTGAATGTTGCTACTCGATGTTGATGCTTCGTCTGCTGAATAAGAAGGCGATATAATCAACGGAAAACTTGAGGAGACACTAAATCTGCCAGCTGATTCAACCCCACGAATATATGCCCATTGAGAAACATTTAATACATGGAGACCGCTCTTCGTTGGGTCACGACAACCAGTTCCAGCTGATACCCTGACGCATGATTCTAATAAGCGACATAAATTATAATGATTCTGTAATCTAGTCCAATTAATTAATTTTCTACGTTGCATCATCAACATTTCAAACATCTCATGCTCAGGAATAGTAAGCAAATTCAAATTCCAGGTGTGTCTTGTTGTCAAGAATACAAATGATGATGCTAAAGTGGATGCAATATCGTATGTGTATTCTTCGACGCTATAATTTCGGTATAATAATAGAAGGTGTGCATGTACTTGACAAGCAATCACAGTATTGTCATCAACATTATGCTGCTCCTCATTAACACTATCAGAATCAGATGAAGTATCAGTTTTATCCTTCGATTTAGAATCAACTTCTCGCAGCTCTGTACTCCAATCTTCTAATATTTTGTGAATTTGAGATTGAACATCGCTTCTTAGAATCCTTTGACCTTCTTCTAATATTAATACAGTATCTTTTGTTAGTTGAAAACCATCAAAACCAGCAGTTGACATACTGATGCACTCGTGTCGATCATAGTATACGTCTAATAATAATGTTATAAAGTTATCCAGTCTAGCTAAAAGTCGTAAAACATAAAATATTATAGGAACAGTGGATGAAAAAACACTTCCAATATCCAAATTAATTGCCAACTTGACTAAACTGGTTATACTATTAATGACACCATGAGGAGAACACACCAATTCATTTAATAGAAGACCATATGATGTAGCTAAAAGATGTTTTTGACTCGTAGGAACCTCTTTAGGAACTTCTTTTACGCTAGAGGATAGATAGGCACCAGGTTCAAATATAACAGCATCAACTGCAACTTGTAAGTCTTCAGATTTCAATGAATGTACTCTATCTTCAGTGCTAAATAAAGCTAGAACTAATGGAATTCGCAAGTATGGAACTGTCAAATATGATAAAAATAATTCACAATCTGCTTGACCTAAATTATCACCAAATGATGGAAGATTCTTGACGTGTAATACATCGTCCTCAGTATTTATATCATGAGGAGGAGCAAGTGCACCGGGTTTTGATAACGAAGGGAAACGATGACGCATATGCTGAAATGGAGGTTGAGGTGCACATTCTAATTGCATACTGTAAGCTTCAATAATTATCTGACCGTTTTGAAATTGCCACTGTAATTCGGCGTGAATTTGTTCATAATTATTTTTAGGTGGAAATGCACGTACATCTACATTTTGAACATAATTAATATAGTAAGAAATATCGCGATATACATGCCATTCAGGATAATTCTTATTGAGCAAAGCATTACCCTGAATAATATAACCAATAAACGCCTTTTCACCAGCTGGATATGCTAGGTCCGAATTAAAACCTTGAAAAAATTCACATATTTCTTCATTTAATTTGGGTCCAGTGCTTGCCCAGTTTTTAAATATATTGATAACTCCTTTTTGAGTTTGAGCTTCAAAATATTCTATAATAGATGATCTTGCAAGCAACAATTCTGGTGTATGTATTTCAGAGAATTCTGTTTGTTCTTTGAATTTTTCTATTGATAAACCATATGATCGTCCTTTATATCCACACAAGTGCATACAAAATTCAGATGACTGATCGGTTGCGGGGCGTCGCAAAATACAATCCACAAAAACACCAATACTTGTCGTAATAATTAACTTAATAGCATCTAAAGATTTTGTAGTATGTAAACTAAAAGCTGCAGCCATAAAATGTTCTAATATTCTGCCTAAGCATATAGTTAAATCAAGTTGTAAACCATAACGCATTGGAGTTCTCCATATGCAATTAGAATAATACTTGCTTTTCTCTGATTTCGGTAGTGGCAGTAATGTTGTCAGTACATATTGTATAAGTGAAACTTTTTGCAGATTCCTATTCTTAATACAATGTGATTGCACAGATATTAATGTGCATAATCTATCACAATACCTTATTGCTGCTACGGCATCTTCAAGATTATTGACCCGAACAGGCAACTTTAAATAATCAATCGGAACATATTTAGGTAAAACAATTGGTGCACCAGCCAGTCCATCCACGTCATCTTTACGAAGCAAACGATCATAAAATGGATGAAAAATACTATCGGATTGACTTGTGGAGTTACCACTAGTTAAATTTACGAATGGCGGATTTGCACTTGCATCGCTATCAGGACAAGGTAAAGTGTACAATTTTTGCAATACATCATTACATAATACTTCAACATCAGTCAATTCATTTAAAGTTAAATTATCTTGATTCGATCCGAGTTTTGATGCTTCGTAAGCAAGTTGTTCACAGGATAATGCAACAACACGACGATCACTATCTCTAATTTGAGCAACAAATGTCATATCATGTTGAATAAACTTCACGTACTGATACTTAATGGCAAAAAATACCTTTTTTGATTCATTACTACTTATTCCTCGTTTCTTAAAAATATACATACCTAAATCAATAAAAGTTCGATAGTAAGCTATTTTAGCACGTTGAGGTGGTCTCCACTCATAAGAAATACTGTTAAGTTCACATTCTGACTCATAAACAACTTGCTCTAATGGCTTATCTACCAAAAAGGGCAACAACAGATTATATAATTTATCACTAGTATTATGTGGTGAATTTTGCGTTGATAGATTAAATAACATTAACCAAAATGCGTCATTCATCATTTTTGATTTAGTAATATTTTTAACAATTAAAACTGTTTGATACATCAACTTTGGGCTAAATTCAGCAGTAGTTGGATGATAATCAAGACCTTTATTCGGATCTGTATTCACTACTACAAATCTATAATTATTCTCTCCTTCATATTCAACTAAATATAATAATAACGAAGAATTGATACCTCCTGGTATCAATAATGATTGACCCTCTTGTAATGATCCTAATAATTTTTTTAATCGTTTCATAAAATGAATTAATTGGGATGGACCATTTTTTAAAACTAAAGCAAATCGACGAAATAAATCATTTGCATTTTTTAATAAACCATTAAAATAGTTAATTGATTGCATTACTTCATGATTAAACTCAGACAATAATCCATAACAATTTGTAAGAAGCATAGTTTCAAATGCAAGTGATAAAAATGAACAAGATAATCCTAAATCACCCAATGAATCTAAACCAGTACCTTCTAAATATGCATCACCAAATTCAGCCATAAGGGATGGATGCATCCAAACTGGAGGAGGTTTTTTGAATATTGGTTTTAACACAAAATTTGATTGCATTTCTTGTAATTTTTTTTCACGATCCTTTTCCCATGATGAAAAAATTCTATTCTTTTGGGCTTCAGTTCTTACCTCTACTTCATTTAACGTTGTACATTTTACATCCAAATATTTTATAAGTACATCTGTTGGCATACAATCATAATTTGAACTCGAAAAAAAATTAATATATTTAGTATTTAGTGCAAATTTTCCATCAACAGTTGATAATACTGGTCGTTGTATTGATTTAACAACAGTACATTTTTTTGAGTTCACATATGTTGTCATTTCTCTGACCGAACTATTACTATTCGATCTTGGTTGAAATTGGTTTGATTGATGATATTGACGATACTCTTCTTCTTCTCCATCAGAATACGATTCATATGATTGCACTCTTTCAGACTGTCGATTATTATTATTATCATTATTGACTACATGTTGAGGTCCCACAGTAATAACAATTCTATTCCATTTATTCAACTGAACTGCCGAGTTTGCATCACCAACTTCACCAAAAACACCAACACCTCCACCTTGATAAACAAAAGCTTCGCCTTCTGATAAACGTTTTGGATCACTAATAGATTGATACAATGATAGTGATTCAGAAGTCAATGAATTAATACAGACATCCATAGTGATAGTATAATTATTAATTAATTTACCCCCACCATTACTACCTAAATCCATATCTAATTTGATATATTTACCTTGTGATAATCTTAAAGCAAATGATCCATCACTTTGTTCTTCAAATTCTTCTAAATCAACAGGTGCATCTTCACTCGAGACACCAAATGTAGAAATGTGAACATTACCAGGTAATTTACCATCCCGAAAATCAGCAGATACACTGTTTACTGGAGTTTCTGCTTTTTTATTTGCATTAGTTTCCTCTTCGTCATCACTTTCATTTTTTTCATCTACTTGAAGATTGTATTCGACATGGTCATTACGATCTAAAGGCATAGATCCATCACTACGATTACGATTACCTCGAATATGTGCCTTTGGCACTGTCCCACGTTGCATATTTTCTAATTCCACAAGTTTCTTCGTTCACTTTTTCCCTTTGATTCTATTTCTTTTCTTCTTTAAGATTTTTTTTCTATTCCTTGGGGAAATTCCAAATTCTTTGGCGAAAGTCCAAAATTGAGTTGGTTCAATTATTTAATTATTTAATGTATCTTAAATGAATTAAAATATTATAATGAATAGTTTAGAAGTTATATAAACTATGTTTTAACAAGAATTTTTTTTGTCAATGGTACCTGTTTTTTGGTACCGGCAAAGCCAACAAAAAGTTTTACATTGATATATAAGTTAATTTACAGTCGTATTTCTATTATAAAGTGATATCAGAGTCTTCACTTTCTTCACTTTCTTGACTTATGTCATCATCATCTATATTCGCCAGTCTATCTAAAGATGTGATTTTTGAGTGTTGGACTATATTGCTAACTTTATTAGTGGCTTCAACCTTGACAGCTGCTGCAACATTATTAGGCTTAACAGCAACTTCTTTAGCTGCCTGCGGAACAGATGCGACCGCATTCGATATGTTATTGTTAATTTCTTGGTCACGCTTTGCCTGCTCATCTTTTTCTCTTTGAACCATTTCAAGTCTAGCCTGTTCAACCTTTTCTTTTTGAACCATTTCAAGTCTAGCTTTTTCAGCCTTTTCTTTTTCAGCCTTTTCTTTTTGAACCATTTCAAGTCTAGCTTTTTCAGCCTTTTCTTTTTTAGCAATTTCGGCTTTTTTCTCGGCAACAATCTTTTGCTTCTTCTGGTATTCTAATTTTGCTTTTGTATCTAAGTCTGCTTTTAATAAAGCTTCTTTTTCCAATAAAGCATTCTTCTCTGCTAATTCGTTAGCAATTCGGATTTCCTCTTCTATTTTTGCTCTTCGGACAGCCTCCTCCTTAAGTTTGGCATTCGCTAAATTTATCTTCATCTCTGCTTCCTCTCTGGCACGCGCTTCTGCTTCACCTTTAAGTATAGCTAGTCTCATTTCTTCTTCTTCGAAGGCTCGTTTCGAAGCCTCGAGAGCCTTCTGTTGCATCTCAGCATCTAATTCCTGTTTATTCTTTCTTTTTAGAACATGTCTTTCCTTTGGTGACCGCGCCTCTTCATCTCGATGTTGTACGTAAATTTTTGTCTCGGTAGCACTTTTTCGTAAAAGATTAGTGAACTTACTAGCAGCTGCAGCGACTCCTAAGTATTTATGAGCTCTAATGATACGCTTCTCTTTTCTTGCATGTAACCTGTCAAGTACCGTATGGTGGAGATGGTCATGTTTTTCCTCTTCCACATGATCAGCAATATTAGCCTTTATCATTGCATCACGGACTTTACCTTTTGCATTGTGTATCTTTGATAGACGATCATGCAATCTAAGCTGCGCTTCAGTTCTCGAGGTGTTTAATTCTTCGTCTGCAGTTAGATTATAAGCTTTGGATTGAAGTTCGATGGATCTTAACTTTTCTTGAGCTAGATTTCGTTCTATTCTATGGTTCTGTACAATTAATTTTGCACCAGCTTTGCCTACAGCCCATTTACTTACAACTTTTCGTTTATTACGCTTGGAAAATGTTACTTTTGTTATAGCTTTTAACTTATTCCAACTTGCACGAGCTCTGTTTTGGTCTACTTCTTGCGCAATATCTATAGCATGTTCATCTGATTCCTCTGGAGGAACTACACAAGTAAAATTACTTTTGACATCACCGAATAAAGCTACAAGTACAACGACGAACAATTGTAAGACAAGAGCGAGTGTAGCTGCTATAATACAGTATGTGTCCGAATTATCGACATAATAAGTCACGACCATGGGAGCAGTCGCTGCAAAAGTAGGCACAAATATCAAAATAACACAAATTTGCATAGAATGCGTAAGATACGTTCCAAAATATACGACGAAACTCTCCGACATGTCAGACATGTGATTTATGAAATAACGAGGAAATATGGAATTGGTGTATGGGACTTTAAAAAAGTTAACAAGATCACTTTGCTGCAAACAACTGTAAAGTTCAGAATCGCGAATAGTGTTATGGGATGCAAAAGTGAAATATGGTGCAGATAATTCACTGTCACCAGTATCGTTAGAAACAAGCGCATCCTCTGGGTTTACTCTGCTCGAATGAACAACCTCACTTGAATCTTCAATAGTTGCTAGTCTCTTGGTCAAAGCCATTTTGGCGTGAATTGTATTCTTCAGATTGATCCATTTACTGCTACTTTGACTGCCACCAGACTGCGGCGTAATTCCAGAACTGTTACCAATAGGTTCCAGCACTGGGGTAACAACAGCATGAACAGGTGAAGTTATGGGTGGTAATGGAGTAAAAATTTGTTGAGGACGCAACGGGGTTATTTGTTTCTCATCAAACGCATCAGGCGTTGACGCAAATAACTTTCGGCTTGCGACATAATTAGTTGGACTTGGACTGGAACTAATTTTATTTTGTTTTTGACGTCTTTTATTTAATGTGTTGACAGTATTTGCAACTGCTTCGATAGACAGCGTTGATGGAACGTTCTGATTATTTAAAGTTTCACCAACAAAAGCTAACGATGTTTTCATGATGTCGCTAACATCATTCACGGCAAACTCGTGAGTACTAGTATCTACTCGCAATGACGATGGAACATTTCTGCCATTTAATGATTCGCCGACAAAAGCTAACGATGTTTTCATAATGTCGTTAACGTCATTCACAGCAAAATCATGAGATAATGAATTAGTTTCATCAAAACTAGGTTTCGATGCAAGAACTTTCTTCCAAGCTCCAGAAGCTTTGTCATAGACCATGTGAGTATCATCTGTTGTATTATCTGGGGCTACAGCTGCAAGTGATCTCCATGCTCCAGCAGCTTTGTCATAGACCATGTGACTGTCATCTGTTGTATTATCTGGTGCTACAGCTGCAAGTGATCTCCATGCTCCAGCAGCTTTGTCATAGACCATGTGACTATCATCTGTTGTATTATCTGGTGCTACAGCTGCAAGTGATTTCCACGTCCCAGAGGCTTTGTCGTAGACCATGTGACTGTCATCTGTTGTATTATCTGGTGCTACAGCTGCAAGTGATCTCCACGTCCCAGAGGCTTTGTCATAGACCATGTGACTATCATCTATTGTATTATCTGGTGCTACAGCTGCAAGTGATTTCCACGTCCCAGAGGCTTTGTCGTAGAC
>JACCDO010362072.1_pt1 | contig 84720 bp, 102 predicted proteins | sample 7446101 | NCBI WGS metagenome assembly JACCDO01 (sample SAMN15323440, study PRJNA562643) | freshwater metagenome | isolation source: river surface water | place: USA:Blue River Watershed | collected 2017-08-16
AACACCTCAACTGTTTTCAAGACAGGTTCCGTCGCCAATCGGATTGTCCTTCCGTGCTTCCCGTGAGATTTGAACTCACACTTTGTAGCTTCTAAGACTACTGCCTCTACCGTTGGGCTAGAGAAGCTTTGTGGATCTTAGGAGAATCGAACTCCTAGCCTTCTGGATGCAAACCAGACGCTCTCCCAATTGAGCTAAAGACCCTGGGGTGACACGAGGGAATTGAACCCTCATTCCTTGGACCACAACCAAGCGTTCTACCATTGAACTAGTGCCACAGTGGAAGTGGTCAGATTCGAACTGACTCAGGTGCACCCAACGGTTTTACAGACCGCCTCGCCTCTCCAACTGCGACGCACTTCCTCGTACCAATAAAAGGATTCGAACCTTTGACCGATGGCTTCGTAGGCCATTGCTCTTCCGCTGAGCTATATTGGTAAAGTCTAGATGGCAGGGTTCGAACCTACGGTCTCCTGTTCCCAAAACAGGCGTGATACCACTTCACTACATCCAGTTGGTTGCGGAGGTGGGATTTGAACCCACGACCTTCAGCTTATGAGGCTGCTGAGCTGTCCTAACTGCTCTACTCCGCAATGTATATTATACTTCTTCTCTATTTAATTGTCAAGTCCTAACACTTGGAATCGAACCAAGAACCTTCTGTGCTTCAAACAGACGCTCTACCAATTGAGCTATATCAGGTGGCAAAGTATGTAGGAATCGAACCCACGCCAACAGGTTTGGAAGCTGTTGTGCTACCACTACACCAATACGATATGTTATGGAACTAACTGTTTGGTATTATATTAAATTATGATTGTTTGGATTTTTATTAGATAATCTATTTGTTTAAGCGAGTTAGATTAGATACTCGGCTGGAGACTGGCTAAATGCCAAGAGTACGCCAGACTAAATCGCACATGCGATTGCTGGTTTGAATACTTCATAGTTAGCTCCATAGTTATAGTATAGCATACTTTTTATGCTATAGTAGCCCCAACGGGAATCGAACCCGTCTTGCCAGATTGAAAATCTGGAGTCCTAACCGATAGACGATGGGGCCATCGAGCTCCCTGTCAGGTTCGAACTGACGACCTATCGCTTACAAGGCGATTGCTCTGGCCAACTGAGCTAAGGAAGCATTTGCCATCCGTGGGTAAGCCCGATGGCTGTTGTTACCTAGTGGATTAGCAGAGCAATCTCCATCGGTCTGAACACCTTCGTATGATGCGTCCACAGTGTGGGTTTCAGTAACAACGATCTCCATAGCATTGTTCAGATGCTATATTGAGCGATCTGTATGGGACTTGAACCCACGACCCCCACCGTGACAGGGTGGTGCTCTAACCAACTGAGCTAACAGACCAAGTGGGATATCAGATTAATCAGACCTATATCCCTGAGTCGTTTCCTAAGACGAGTGACCAGCTCCGAACCTATGTCGTGAGGTGCCTACACGCCAGATTAACTACTGCCTGGACAGCAACAAGTGTTGACAATTTTACGTGCACTTGTACACGTATAGGTGATTAACCTATAGAGCGAATAGTGAGAATCGAACTCACGCCACCTACTTGGAAGGAAGGAGCACTACCATTATGCAATATTCGCAAGGTGAGTAGGTGGATTGCATTTTACCACCAGTGCCTAGTCAATACGGCTCGTCAAGTACCGCTTTGAGCACACCTACCGTTTGTCCGCTAAGACGATCCGCTAAGATCCGATAGTACCTTATTCCCCCCATTTGACTCTGGGAATTATTCGGTCATACTCCACATCAACCGTCGTCAATGTGTTTGCTGCCCCACCTGGGATCGAACCAGGGACCTGCCGATTAACAGTCGGACGCTCTGCCAGCTGAGCTATAGGGCATTGTGTCCGTTAAGGATGGACTTCCTATTTTGTTGTAATACTATGGTATCACAAACACGATACCTTTGTCAAGTTTTTCAGACAAATATTTTGAAGCAACTGAAACATTTGCAGCTGAAGTAGTTTGTGGAATTAATCCAAAAATGCTTGATGTGTACGAAAATTTACCTGACGGTAGCGATCCGATTACATCTGTATTTGCATCACGACTTGACGATGGGATATATGCCCCACCCACACCTGCACCAACAGAAACAGTATCTGTGATACATGCTGGATAAGACACTGGCTTCGTTGGACCATTGTTACCAGTAGCAGCAAAGAATGGAATTCCAATACTTTTAATCTTGTTAATACTATTTCGAATCTGTGGATCAACAATTGATACATTTGTAAGTCCAAAGGATGAAAGCTTACATTCTCCAATCTTAGTCATATTGCCACTAAGACTGTACGAGAATGATACCGCACCAATTGTCGAAGAGTTAGCCTCTACCCACTTAAGTGCAGACAACAGTGTATTGCCACTAACTCCAGATACTGTTCCGAACCTAGAAACATCAGAGGCACGGATTACGACAACCTTGAGGGATGGATTTTGCTTTATTGCAATCTCCGCCATGGCTGTTCCATGGTTAGATGCATCAGAAATTGATGTAGATGACTTTGCAGTATTTACACACTTATCAGCTGCAACACAAATCTGAGTTACTGATGATGGAAGTTTTGACAAATTAAAGTAACTATCAATAATTACTAATGACTTGGTCTCTGCATTTGCAGGAGATGCAAAAGAAACTAAAGCAATTGTAGCAGCTAATGCTGCATAAGTTATTTTTTTCATACCCATATCTTTTCTATTGTAGTATTTTAATTACTGGGGCACACGGATCTCCACCGTCTTCCCACTCTTTTTCTTCTTCTTCTGTCATATATGGATCCCCATCATGAGTGAAACAGAATGGTTCGCTTACCCATCCCTTATCGATGCCGTGCTGAAGCCAGTCACCGATTTCTTCAAAATTGTTTTCTGTCATGTAATAAATATACCACCAAATCTAGTAGTTGTCAAGTTCTGTCTAGTAAATATTTTGAATAGATTCGTCTGGATATAGCAAAATCGCAAACTTTCTATCTTGATCTGCACCCTCAAACAAGGCAGGATTTGCATCAATGTATTCAAGAATCTCATCAAAGTTTCCGTATACGTGCTTTTCGTTTTCCATTGTGAGGCTCATCTGAAAGTCTGCTGTCCACTTCTCACCAAAGAACTGCTTAATCTCTTCGACACACCATCTAGCTGTATCTGCCGTAAGAAGAAAGACTGTTGGGACTGCCATATTGATAGCTCTTAGGTATGCAACTACTCGTGCTGTAGCATTAATTGATGGCAACACCTCTCCAAAAAGAAACTGTCGAACAAAAAACTTAGAAGAAACTACAGACTGAATACCAGAGAATGGTCCAGGAAGAACTGTATATGGAACTCCTGAATCGACAAGGAGGAACTTGAGAGATTGTGTTGGCTCTAGAAGAACTGACTGCCCCTCATCTGAAACAACAAAAATCTTTTTATTGTTTTCAGTTGCCTCATGCATAAGGATCTTGTTGATCTCATCATTTTTACCTGGTTCTGATTCAAATTGATACTGATATATAGTTGCACCAGGCTGCAAGTCAATGTTTGTGCGGATGTTTAAATTATTCAACATTGTAAGATATCTGCTAAACTCTCTATGAGACTCAATGAGTAGAATATCTGCTTCCATGATATGCTCAAGAACGTTGACTGATATATCCATTGGGTTACCAATAGGCATTGATCCAAAAACAATATTTGTTTTATAAGTATAGGATGTGTTTGGATTCTTTACAAACGGATTAGTTTTAAAGTTTGCATTTTCATACATCTCTGTTATCGTATTATACATACTTAGATTATATCATTAAACGCTGACAATGTCAACTGGGCCTTGGCAAGATGTAGAAAACTTAATCGCAGCTGATACAGCTTTCATGACACGCTTGCGAGTATCCTTTAAGTCTTCTGTAGAATACATAGAGCCATAGGCATATTCTGAACCTGAGCCCATTGCAACATAGTCATGCATGTACTGATTCAGAGACATATCTACAGCATTATGCTCATAAATCTTACCACGGATACCGATAAGCAAACCAAAATCTGAGTCGTTAGACACATCTACCCACCAGTTTTCATAGAATACACGCAAGGCGATTAGAAAATCAGTATACATGAACTTATTTATATCATCGCCCTTTGGGGTTGGTGGCTTAAAATTATATTTCATTCTATCGCCATCCATTGATCCGCAGTAACCAAACACATACTCTCCATGCTGCCAAACTTTTGAGCTTGTCAAAGACATAATCAGATTGGTTTCGGATGCTCCACGATCCCCTGCCATATAAATTTTATCATTGTGGCGTGCTGCAACAATACAGGTCATACAAAAATCCCCTAGCTGTAGATACTGTAATAAGTATACACTAGCCAGGGGACTGTGTCAAATTATGACTATTTAGCTTGTTTCTTATCTACTGCAGCAAATGCGTCATTGATTTCAGCAAGGGTTAGCTTGCCATCTTCAAGATAAGCTCTTGCAAGCTTTTCAACAACTGTTGCTACTCCAAGTAGACCAGCAAGCATTACTGCCTGAACTGTGTCAATACCAACCACTGCACCAGCACCTAATACTGATAGTCCAGATGCTGCAAATACAGCGACAATTCTCATCAGAATATTTGATAGGGCTTTTGGTCCTTGGGCTTTAGCTGGAACAGTTCCTGGGGCTTTCTTAACTGTCATGCTCTGATTCCTCTCTATTTCTTATTGGATAGGTAACAACCCATGCAAACATGGTTCCTATGATCGCATACCCAACAATTGATTTGGCACTACCATCTAGAACAACCCAGGCAATAAACATGCCTAGTAATGTCCACAACTGGTCTACCATATCTTTAAAGAATTTAACCATTCTTATGATCTCCTTGTATTGTTAGACCCACCTGTAGTACCACCTGATGATGCAACGGATACCGCATTCATTGCTGCTCCTGCAGCCACTACCGTTGCTACTACCATGTGTTGAGCCTCTTCTCTCTCAGCAGGGCTCATGTCTGCCCCAATAGAACCAAGGGCAGCAATGGCTGCTCCTGGATCAGAAAGCAATTCTCCTACGAATGCTCCTGGGTCAGAAATCAATTCAATATTTGCTGCTACTTCAGCAGTAATGACAACAGCATTACCACTTTCATCTGTTCTAACATCAACTGGTGTTGAAGGTGGTAGATCAGAATAAGATATTCCTGCTGCATGTATTTGTTCGCTAGATAATGCCTCTCCTGGCTTTAGCTCTTCTACTAGAGATAAGACAATAGCATCCTTCTCTTCTTCTGTGACTACTCCGTCTGCCTTGGCATCTTCTACAATATTTTCAATCTTTGCAGCTTCTTCTGCAGCTTTTTCCTCAGCCTCTAGCCTTGCTTTCTCTTCTGCCAATCTTTCTGCTTCTGCAATTTCTTCTGCCTCTAATCTTTCTGCCTCAGCTTTTGCAGCCTCTTCTGCAGCCAGTCTTTCTGCTTCTAGAATTGCCTCTTCTTCAGCTTTAGCAAGTGCTTCTGCTTCTGCTTTTGCCTTGGCTTCTGCTTCTGCAGCTAGCCTTGCCTCTTCTTCAAGTCTTAATCTTTCTTCTTCTGCTGCCTTAGCTATTGCCTCTAGTCTCAATCTTTCTTCTTCTGCAGCTTTAGCTTCAGCAGCTAGTCTTTCTGCTTCTGCCTTTGCAGCTGCTTCAGCAGCAGCTTTAGCCTCTGCCTCTAGCCTTAACCTTTCAGCCTCTGCTCTTGCTGCTGCTTCTGCTGCTATCCTTGCTTGCTCTGCAGCAACCGCAGCCTGTCTAGCAGCTTCTTCTGCTGCAGATTGCTGAGCAATAACTGTAGACAAATTAGACACAGATTCTCCTGCATCCTGAACAGCCTGTGTAGCAGTTGCGGATAACTCTACTGCAGTTTCAATTGCTTGATTAGCATCCTGTATTGCTGCTGTTTCTGACTCCTCTGCCTCAACTACTGCAAGCACAGCTGTTGCAAGAGTGTCAGATGATGAGCTAAAACTATTTTGCATACTAGTTTCAATTTGCTGTAGTCCAACTAATGCTGTTTGATCAGACTGCAACTGTGTTTGTGCATCTGAAAGCGTATCTAGTTGCTCTTGTGTGGCAGTTCCAGTTGTAGTGGTAAATGCACTTGCTGGAACAACAGACCAGCTACCGCCCTGAGTCCACATTAAGCTAACATTTGCCCCACCACCATTTTCATAATAATATAGGGTTAATGGGATTGGGTCTCCTGCCTGGACATTATATGTTACAGCAGTTCCACCACCACCCTTGTCGTACCAGTCATTGATAACTGTTTGACCATCTAGATTAAGGATAACCCCATCATCTGCAGGAGCATACAGCCCAATGGTTCCAGTATATTGAGAAGTGATATTACCACTAAATTTAACTATGAAGTCTTCAGATAATGTATTGAATGCTGCACCGCCACCCCAATTAAAGTTAATCTGTGTCACCGTTGTTGTAACTACTGGAGTTTTACCAATTGTTTCTGGCAATGGTGGTGCGTTATTGTATCCAACCATATTGTATACCTCAGCCTTGAGGCCAGAGGCACTACCAATAGCTTGATCCACTGCAGCCTGTGCAGCCTGTACATTTTGAATATCTGTAGCTACTATAACCTCTTGGGCATCAACGTTTGAGGTTGCATCTGCTAGATCTGCTGTTGCATTTACCAAGTCTTGTTGGGCTACGCTTAGGTTTGCATCAGCCTGCTGTGCTGTTGCCGTAGCTCCATCAGCTATGGAAATCTTTATGTTTGCCTGCTCAACTGCTATCTCTGCTTGATCTACAGCATCTGACGCAACAGATATGGCATTTGTTGCTGTAGCTATTGCATTAGAAATTGTTTCTGTTACCGAAACAGATCCTGATTCCTGTACTGCAATGTCCATATTTTGAGAAACAACAACTAGATCCGAGTTTGCTGTCTCTATTGCAACGACTATAGTTGTCAAATCATCTTGTTGTACAACAGTTACGGTAGCACTATTTACCACCTCATCAGCATAGGCAGAAAGTGGCCAGAGTGTTATTACTCCTGTAAGTAAGAGTAGGGCAATTACAGCCCAGAACTTCTTCAAAGTTGGGGTCTCCTTTGTGGGGTTAGAAGCTTAGTAGTTTAATTATACACCACTTTAGGAATAGAAAAGCCCCTCCGAAGAGGGGCTAATCTTATTTAATTTTAGAAATCCCAGTCGTCATCCACAGTAGCTTCGTGCTTACCGATTACGTAAGACGAACCTGAGCCAGAGAAGAAGTCGTGGTTCTCGTCTGCGTTTGGCGAAAGAGCTGACAAGATAGCTGGATTGACATCACATACCTCTTTAGGGAATAGTGCATCAAAACCTAGATTCATCAGGGCCTTGTTAGCATTGTAGTGCAAGAACTTCTTAACATCTTCTGTTAAGCCAACTCCATCATAAAGATCTGCTGTATACTTAATTTCATTGTCATATAGCTCCATAAGTAGAGAATATGTAAAGTCCTTAATCTCTGCCTTGCGATCATCAGAAAGCTCGTTATATGCCTGCTGAAACTTATAGCCAATATAGTAGCCATGCACAGCTTCATCACGGATAATTAGACGAACCAAGTCAGCAGTGTTTGTAAGCTTAGCTCTAGATGACCAGTACATAGGCAGGTAGAAACCGCTATAGAATAGGAAGGACTCTAGAAGCGTTGAAGCAATTTTACGCTTTAAAGGATCATTTCCATTATATCTATCAAGAACAATCTGAGCCTTCTTCTGAAGGTATGGGTTCTCTTCTGACCAGCGGAATGCCTCATCGATCTCAGCAGTTGATGTTAGTGTTGAGAACACTGAAGAATAGCTCTTGGCGTGAACCGACTCCATGAATGCAATGTTAGTGATAACAGCTTCTTCGTGCTGAGTCCGTGCATCTGGAATAAGGGATGTTGCCCCCACTGTACCCTGGATGGTATCAAGCATGGTCAAGCCAGTGAACACACGCATTGTAAGTAGTTTCTCATGGTCACGCAAAGTTGACCACGATTGCACGTCGTTTGACAGTGGTACCTTCTCTGGCAGCCAGAAGTTTGCAGTTAGCCTGTTCCATACCTCTAGGTCAATAGGGTCTTCGACTTTATTCCAGTTAATTGGTCTAGTAATCATTTTTCTCCTTATCCTGTTACTATAGCATGCAGCTTACGCAATTGTCAACCTCTGTACCCTCTAGGGCAAGTTGTCTAATACGAATATAGTAGATTGTCTTGATGCCCTTCTTCCATGCATAAATTTGAGCACGGTTAACATCACGTGTCGTTGCGGTGTCCTTGAAGAACAAGGTGAGTGATAGACCCTGGTCTACGTGCTGGGTTGCAGCTGCGTAAACATCAATGATCTTCTCTGGGCCAATCTCGTATGCATCCTGGAAGTACTCACGGTTGTCATTGGTAAGATACGGAGCTGGATAGTAAACACGACCCATTTTTCCTTCCTTGCGGATTTCAACCTGAGAAGCAATTGGATGAATCGAGCTGGTTGAGTTGTTGATGTAAGAAATCGAACCAGTTGGTGGAACGGCCTGAAGGTTCTGGTTGTAGATACCATGAGCTATGATGCTTCCTGCAAGGTCTTTCCAGTCATCCTGATTAGGAATATGAATACCAGCCTCTTCAAAGATGTTAGCCACCTTTGCAGTCTTAGGCTTCCATTCGTTAGCAATATACTTAACAAAAAATAGACCAGATGCATACTTAGACTTTTCAAACCCATCAAACTTTGACTTATTCTCAATTGCTAGCTTGTTAGATGCTTTTAGTGCGTGGAACAATACAGTATAGAAATAAATGTTAGTAAAATCAACAGACTCTTCATCTCCATACATAATTCGCTCTTTGCCAAAGTACCCGTGCAGGTTCATCTGTCCTAGACCAATGGCACGTGATTTCTTGTTACCCTCGGCAATTGAAAGTACTGAGTCAATATATGATAGGTCAGCTACAGAAGTTAGTGCACGGATAGCCACCTCAACAGTTTTACCAAAGTCTGGAGACTCCATAGCCTTTGCAACGTTTAGCGAACCAAGGTTACAAGAAATGTCCTTGCCGATCTCGTTGTAGCTGAGGTCAGCGTTGTAGGTGGTTGGAGTGTTTACCTGAAGAATCTCAGAGCAAAGGTTTGACATGTTAATGCGGCCCTCAATTGGGTTAGCATTATTTACAGTATCTTCATACATTACATATGGGTAACCAGACTCAAACTGAAGCTCTGCAATGCGTTGAAACAGATCACGAGCTTTAATCTTGGTCTTCTTAATGCGTGCGTCGTCAACCATCTCCTGGTACTTCTCAGTCACAGAGATGTCTGACATAGGCACACCATAAATTCTCTCTATATCATATGGAGAGAACAGGTACATGTCTTCGTTGTTCTTAGCCAACTCAAGGGTGATATCTGGGATAACGATACCAATTGACAAGGTTTTAATACGCATCTTCTCATCGGCATTCTCACGCTTGGTGTCCAAGAATCGCATGATGTCTGGGTGGTGAGCGTTTAGGTATACTGCTCCTGCACCCTGACGGGCACCTAGCTGGTTAGCGTAGCTGAAGCTGTCTTCTAGAAGCTTCATGACAGGAATTACACCTGAAGACTGGTTCTCAATCTTCTTGATTGGTGCACCCTGTTCACGTAGATTACTTAAGTTTAGAGCAACACCACCGCCACGCTTTGATAGTTGTAGCGAAGAGTTAATCGCACGAGAGATTGACTCCATGTTGTCTTCGATACGAAGCAAGAAACATGAGACAAATTCTCCACGCTGCTTTTTACCTGCATTAAGGAATGTTGGAGTTGCTGGCTGGAAGCGACCTGATATAATTTCGTCAACTAGATCTTTTGCAAGAGCCCTATCTCCTCTAGCAAGCATCAGGGCATTCAAACATATTCTATCTTCAAATCTTTCCAAGTAACGCTCACCATCAAAAGTTTTTAGAGCATACTGTGTATAGAACTTGTATGCTCCAACAAATGTTGGGAAACGAAACTTGTGAGCATATGCCTGCTTAAACAGTTCTTTAATAAAGTCAAAGTCATACGCATTTAATAGCTCTTCGTCATAGTATTCATTCTCAATTAAGTAATTAAGCTTTTCTTCTAGTGAATGGAAGAACACAGTGTTTTGGTTTACATGATCAAGAAAGTATGCTTTAGCAGCAGCCTTATCCTTGTCAAACTGAATCTTTCCATCATCGCCATAAATATTGAGCATGGCGTTTAGCTCATGATAACTATAATTATCCATTTATATTCTCCAACCTATCTCTTACTCTTTGCACATCTTCTGATGTACCAAAAATTTCTACCTTTGCTATAACTGGTTTTCCAGTTTTAGCTGAAATCATTTCTGCTGCTTTGCAGAAATGTTCTCCAAAATTTGTATTACCTAGTCCAATTATACCAACTAGGAGATCCCTGTTTTCTGGGATATTTAAAAAGTTTCTTACCTGACGAGGTATAGCACTTTTATCACTACCTCCACCATATGTTGGAACGCAAAGCACGTATTTTTCAGATACAATGACTGGATTCTCTGCATCCCAATTGATGGGAATTCTTATGGGGCTATTTGCAATTTTTTCAGCAAATTTCTTTGTGTTTCCAGAATGGTTAGAGAAATAAACGATACCCACGTTCATAAAATGTTCCCTACTCCTTTAATGTTTAGACAAGTAAGGGGAGAGATTTTACTCCCTCCCCCTACTATTATACTACCTATTACTTAAGTAGTGCTACCTTAGCCTTTGGAAACTTTGCGTTCCACTTCTTTGCTAGCACATTGTACTTTGCCTTTGCAGACTTGGTGTTAGTTGCTTCAGCAGTAGCCTTTGCCTGCTCAAGAGCAAGCTCAGCCTTGACCTTTGCGAGCTCAGCCTTAGTTGCATCATGTGCAACCTTTTCTGCAGCAAGTTCTGCATTCTTGGCTGTTAGCTCTGATGCTAGGTCACGGACAGTTACGTCAGCAGTGACATAGCCAACAGGAGCTGTTAGACCGTCTACAGCTGTAGCAACAGTTGCCTGAGCAGTTAGGCGAATAACGCCAGTAGTAGTTCCAAGAGCAATGTCTTGAGTCTTGGTTCCAAGAGTTGCGGTTGCAGTATCAGTTACAAGTGAGTATGTAGTCTCTCCAGTAGCAGTTGCTACACGAAGGCTAACAGATACTCCACCCTTGGCATTGCCGAACACGTCTACTACAGCAACCTTAGCTGTATAAGTGGTTCCAGCAGCACCTGAGCTTGCACTAGTGATTGCAACCTTATTTGCTGCACCAGCAGTACCAACAAAGTGGTAAGTTGTTACAGTGGTTCCAATAGTTACCGCAACGGTACCTGGAGCAGTTGTCGTAGTAAATACATAGAAAGTAGCAGTTGTGCCAGTTCCAGTTGCGATTGAAATTGATGATGTTCCTGCAGCTGATGTCACAGGAGTAGCAACAGTAGCAAGAGCAGAAATGATCTTACCATTTGTTGCCACTGCAGAGACAGTAGTTCCAGTGTCAAGACCAGTCAATTCGATCTTTAGTGCATCTGCAGCGTCTACAGAGTTATCTGCAGGTACTGGAAGTGCGATTGCTGTTGCAGCAGTTGCTCCAGTAGTTGCAGTTGCTGAGCCGTTAACGGTCAAAGCAGTGGCTACAGCAGCACTTGCAGGTGTTGCGATTAGAGTAGTTGCAAAAGCTGTGGCTGCAACCAGGCCAATTGCGATCTTCTTAAGTGAAGTCATATATATGTTTTCCTTTTCTATTGTTTTCATTATATTAGATTTAATCTATCCAAGTAATCTCTTACGTCGTTTGGCATAGATTTATATTGTACCACACCGTCTTTTTGTTTGTCAAATTCGGTTTTGGGTCTATCCTTGAAAGTGTGAATCTCTACCTCAAGGTTTAGGTCTCTTGGTGTGTGGCTAATGGCACCAAAGATAGATCCACAAACAGCATCTGCTAGGTCTTTGGATAGTTTTCTTGGGTGGTCCACATTCTTACCATTCTTGGTAATCTTTAGCTCTGTTAGCTCTTCGAATAATAGCTCTACCGCTGGAATTGCCAACCTATCCTCATACACTAGCATAGCCATATCCTCATAGTGCTTTTTACCAACAGAAACAGTATCAGTTCTCATTCCAACAGCTTTTAGCTCATTCTGGATATCAAATGACTGCCACCTGTCAAAGGTTACTAGGCCTATGTTAAATCCTAGTCTTCTTAGATTTTGAATCCACTGCTTAACTTCTGATAGGTCTACTGGCCCCTCAATCTTTGGTTCCCACCATGCAACTGCATCTACTACAACAATTGGTGCGATTTGTTCATAATCTTTAACTACCTGAACATTTACCCATTTTTCTACGTGAGCAATAGCTACAGCACATTTGTCGTGACGCTGTGCAAGGTCAGCGTGTACATAGTAAATCTTGTCTGGATCTGGAACAAAGGCTTCTTCAAACCTTCTGAAGCTGTCTAGTGGATTTCTAATGGTCATCGCAGCTCTAACTTTTTCACGCTGTTTGAAGAAAGCATCTGACATATATGTGGGAACACAGGCAAAGCGTTGCATGGCATCCCCCATGTCCGTAAAGAATGCAAGCTTAAAATCATCTATTTTACGTGTAGGATTAACTACCCAGGTTGGACGCTTTAGGGCAAACATTCCTGGATACTTATATGAGACAATAATGTCCTCATCCCACTCAATTTCAAGAGAGTTACCTTCAGCATCTTCTGGTAATTCATCATTCATAATGAACTTATGGTGTTTTGTAATTACCTCTTTTTCAGCAATTACAGAATCGTACCGTGTTGAAATAAAGTCTCCAGGGAAACGTGGGAATGACAGAAGTGCTACTTTTCCGAGATCAGGAAAGCGAGAATCAACAGAAGCACGGAATGCTTTGTAAATGTTATCTGCAGTTTTACCCTGATCATTGCCAGTTCCAATTTCTGTAGCAAATCCAGAGATCTCGTCAAGTACCGCAAGAATAAGGTTAAGACCTTCGTGGGATTCTCTTTCGGAGTGACCCGAGTATACGGTAATAGATTTATCAAACTCAATGGACTCTGCTTTTGGATTATACTTTCCAGCAAACCATGGCGATTTCTCAATTTTTGTCCTAAAGCCTTTAAAGAATACATTCTTCGCCTGTTGTGCGTTAATCGCAACGTTAATGATATCAATGGCATCGCCACTAGGCTTACCAAAATAGCGTGCAGGATCCTTAAGACATAGTAGCTTGTAGACAATGTAAGCACAAGCAACTGTCGAAGTAAAATCTTTACCCGAACCTTTGCCCAACTGAAGTATAACTTCATTCTTTGTATACTTCTTGTAGTATCTTCTTCCATCTGTTTCTCCCATTAAATAAATCAAGTCATCAAGTTTATAGATTTGACTCATTGCCTCCACAATGTCGTACTGAATTTCAGACAGTGGTGGCTGGTTTAGATAATCTTCACCCTCAACGAAAGTCTTTGCATCTACTGGAATCTCAGCAAACGCATCAGATTTGAGTGCCTCTAAAAAATCATCAAACATCATTATTCACAATCACTATTGTTTCTTTTTGCTTACTAACCTTGGATAGTCTTCTCATAATTTCATCACGGATATCTGGATACTCTGAAGCAATGTCTTTTAGAATTTCAATCAGTGCCTGCTGGCGTTCTTCAATCTCAATCATTTCTTCTGCAAGCTCTTTATTTTCTAGCAAGCCTGCTTTCTGAAGCATCTCAATGCGTGTTTTCTCTAGATCCATAACTAGCTTGATTCCCTGAGTTTTTGCACTAAGGTTGGCAGTAGTTGTAGCTTCCTCAATCACTTCATACGCTTTTGATATTAGCTTGCTATAGTGCGTATCAGCACCAACAAGTGCCTCCTTAGCACGAGCACGAATAGCTGCATTATCTGCAGCCATCTGTCTCCATTCGCTAATATATCCAACAACAGTCTGCCTTGACATAGACAACTCTTTTGAAATCTGTGTTGGATCACTTCCAGCAAGATATTTTTCCACAACCTTGTTTACATTATCAAGGTGCTCTACCAGTTTATCTTCCATATTTAAAAGCCGTTCTCATTCTTTCTTCACTCTTAGCGACAAGCTCTGGGTTCATCTTTTGATCATCAGTGAGTGCAAACTTTGCTCTAGTTGGCATATCCAAGCTATCATCAGAATCAATGTAATAGAAAATCGCAATACTTTGCCTATTTTCTCCATTAGGTGCAGCAATCATCTCTGGCAGTCCATGCCAAAAATCTCTGTCTGTCTCAAATAAAACAGCACGATTAAACTTTGGCTCAACAGAGAACTCTAGTTCATATGGCTCTCCGTCTTTGTCACTCCAGAAGTCTAGTTCTCCGCCCCACTCATCTTTCCAGTTTTTGTTTAGATAAACAATAAGATTTAATTTTCTGATCAATCCAAGCTTTGGGTGCACTTTTGCATCTTGATGAAGATTTAGTCTTCCATTGCTTGCGTGGAGATGCATTCCACCTGCGTGCAGACCATAATCTGCAATCAAGCCATCGATACCAGTCAGGCCCTCTAATACTTTTGTAAATTGTGACGACGTTAAATCAAAAAATGTTTTATAAAATGATTTTGGGTACCAATCCCAATGTGTAGATAATAGCTTCTCTTCAAACTCTGAATTATTTCTAGTCAGCCATCTCTCATCTTCATAGTCATAAAATTCATCAGAAAGCTGTGTAGCAAGTTCTGTACTTAAAAAGTTATCAATAATCCAGACTCTTGTTGGTGAGTCCAGATACTCAATCTGCTGAGACATTCTTCTTTGCCCTCTTGCCCTTCTGTGGGATTCTCTTAATTTTATCTAAAGCAAAAGATCTATAGCTATGGCTTTGCCCCCTAAACATTTCAAAGCAATCAACCCAGACAGAGCCTGTCTCTGTATTAGTCACCACAGCATCAAACTTGAACTTTAGTCCATATTCTCCACTAACCTTAATTATATCACCACGAACAACCTCAAAGCCATTTACTAGCATTGAGGACTCCCTAGTAAATTTACTAGGAACTACTTCTGCAACGTTCTTCTTACGACCCAACTAGAACTCACCCTTAATACGCTTAATTTCATCCTGGATATAGAAGATAGCCTTCTCAAGATCCTCTATGTGCTTTTCTTCGCTTTTGATTCCAGCCCTCCAGATATACTTCATTGCATTACCCAGGTTAAAGTTCATGTGTCTGGTAATCTGCAATGCCTCAATACCGCTTGGGTGGCTAGTGTAGTGTGTTGGGTGATTTACTTGATCAACCGTAATCTTTAGCTTATCGCTCATCGTCTGCTCTTTCTTAGTCCAAATTTTGCAAGGTATACATAGATAGTCTCTAAACTAACTCCACATTCCTTTGCTATGTCTTCTGGTGACTTCTTATCCACAACAAAGCGTTTACGAAGCCATAATTCATTAGTATACAGTTTTGCCATTAGCTTGTCAACCTATCCCAGTTGTTTACTGCGTAGTGCCCAATGCCAATAGCATCAGCAACATCAGGATCAGAAACCAACCGATCATATTGAATATTAATATAATTAATAGTTTTATCTTTTCTGAGGTTTCTTTCATAGGTCTTAAGCCATGACTCAGACTTTTCAGGATATTCTTTACGAATTGCAAGCTTTTCCTCTTTTGTTAGCTTCTTATTGCCAATATAGTTTTGCCAAGTAATTGGAGCAACTGATTTAATAACTGATACCCCAGTCAACCCAGCAGCACCAAGGAGTGCACCCTGAACCAGGGCAAGGTCTGCTGCGGTCTTGGGACTATTCATGAACACAGTATGCTCAATAACAATAGCGTCAAACGGCTCATACGCATCAAAGAATGCCTTTGTTTTTCGGCATGCGTCAATTACTTTGTCGTATGTAGTTATTCCAGAATATTTAATCTTTCCAAAAGAAACCAACTCTTTAGAATTAAATACAGAGAACGCTAGGCTATTTGTACTAGCATCAATTGCCAGAATCTTTGTCGGTTTCCCGATAATCGAATTCAATTTTACCACTTGCTATTCCTTTTATCTGTCTTAAAGCTTTGTTAACTTCTTTTGGATCAATTAAACATTGTTCACACGTCTTATCATCATTATATATAGATAGAGAAGTATCGCAGATTTTACACCTACGGTCCCTAGTCTTTCTTCTTTCTCTTCTTGTCTTTTCGTATCTGAGAGCTATTTTTTCTTTAGTAGCTTCCTCACGACACAGGGAAGAGCAGTAGATTTGATAAGATGTATTTGGTATGAACTGTGTGTCACACCATTGGCAGTGTTTCATCTATTGGCTCCAGAGATTTAATCTTGATCTCTCCCTTGCCAGCATCCGCACACATAGCCTGAATAGGACATGTCTTGCAAATCTTTGAATTTGAACGGTAGTTCTTTTCTGGAAGGGTTCTGTCAACCCATGCCTTACGAACTACTCTCATCCAATCAAACGCTTGGTTCACCCACTGAACATAGTAACTTCCTGGCGTTACCTCAATTGGCAAAATCAGCAAGTCGTGGTTGTTCTTGTTTTCATAAATAAGAACACCTTTTGTTTTGCCAAGAATCTTCATATAGATAAGAATCTGAATCAGGTGACCCTTCTTTGGTTTACCTGCAGCCTTTCTATACTCAAAACCTTCACTTGGCATGGTTTTGATTTCACCTACAACATCTTCTCCAGCCCACTCAAGCATGGCATCGCCATAACCAAAGATAGGTGGGTCCTGATTTGTAATTTTGAATTCCGTAGTCTTGTTACCATTGTCATCGACAAACTCTTTAGCAAGACCAGAGTTTAACATTGCAGTCTGAATTCTATCGTGTGATAGTGTTCCAGCTGTCATGTTAGCTACACCATATGCATCTGCGTTATCCTCAAAAGTACCGCCATCAAAAGCTAGGTACCAATATCTTGGACACTCTCCATGAGAGAATGCAATTGTTGATGGAGCAAACGTCTTCTTCTTCTGATATTTTGCAACACGAGTTACAGTATATCCATGATGAATCTTTGCAATTAGTTCGTCAGAATTGATAAATGAGTTTGCTTTCTCTTCTACCTTTTTTAACATTACCTGACTTAATAAATTTTTAGCCATAATACCACTTAGCGAGTGATGTACTTCAGTGCAGCAACCAAGTTATTGATTGATTCTGCAGCAGTAAAGTACAAATTTTTCTTCGCTCTATCTCCCTTATCTACGTTTGCCATCCAGGTTGCCTTAAAAGACATTTTAGCAGCGATTGCCTGAAGGCGTACTATTTCAATTGTTGCTAGTTGAAGAGGAATATCTGGCTTAATAATAAGCTTAGCAATAAAAGTAAGTGCTGCTGTTAGTTCCTCGTCCTGCATATAATCTGCGATTTCAGCAAGACCGTTTACCATGTCAATGGTAGTCTGTCCATCGTTACTCATTTACAAAACCTGCAATTTCTGAATCTGGGATCCCAGCCTCTCTGCCCATTGCATTGTAGATATCCCATGCCAAAGACATCTTTGGGTGTGCAGCCACTTCATCCTGATATCTCTGACGCTCTGCATATCTTTGCATAGGGTCAATAGGATTAGTTTGTCCAGTCCATCGATAGTTTGTAATTGGGCAGTAATCAAAACTTACAATTTCAACAAACTCTCCCTCTTTCCATTTACGCTTTGGTCTCCAGTGAACCTGATTAACAGCACTAAAGATAATGGCATCGCCTTTCTTAAGCGTATATGGCTTATCCTCTACCCAGACTTCCCAATCCTCTACGTTTTGGTCTAGACAATAGTTAAAGGTTACAAGATTCTCATCTGCATCAAGGTGTGGTGGTAATGATGGAGCATGCTTTCCGTCACCGTGCTTCATGTTGTAATCGATGTAGTTATAGTGAGTCAGTCTAATTGGGTCTTTGTGCAATGGCTTTGCATAAGAATCCATTACCGCTTCAATTTCTGGAGGACAGTTAAACTCAATTAGGAGTCTTGACATGTGGACAATCTTTTTAGGATGAAATCTAGTTTCTCCATAGTATTGTTCTTGACTTCCCTGTAGTCTGTCATAACCACTGTCATTCATTAGAGCACGATTTGTCTCAATTACATTGCGTAATACGGAAATCTGCTGATCATTAAACGGTTTTTCTACATATATCGGTAGTGCTTCATTATATCTGTCAAAGTCTGTTAGCCATTTGTGCATCGGTGCAACTGATGGACCAGACATTATATTATTTTGTTCTTGCATTTTTTACCTCTCAGTTTATACAATTTTATCATAAAACCATGAATTGTGCCAGTTTGGATTTAAAGTTGTGAGGCTTTTTCTCTTGCAGCGATTGCCAACCTAGATCTATCTTCGTCTAGATCTGGAGACAGGCCTACCCCAGCATACTCAAAGAATAGCAAGGAAACATATTCCCCATCCTTAAACTTCTTTGGAGCTCTCCAGTGATAGTCTCTTGTTGGATATAGACATATCATGTCATTATCGTTCATTGGGTACGGTGTTTCTGCAACTCCGAGTGTCCAAGATGTGTTTGACTCTAGCTGGTAGTCAAAGATTAGTCCCAAAGTGTTCTTGTCAATATGGGATACAAGCTCTGGCTCACCGTACTTGTTACTCCACATATTATATGTAATTCCTACTAGATCTGGGTTTACATCAAACTTCCAGGCTTCTGATAATAGGCCAGAGACCTTGTCTACAATATTCTTTGGTAGTGGCACTCCCTGCATAACGATTCTGCCAAGATAGTTTTGCTCAACTATATTATTAGTGTCAATGAAGGTGAAGTCTTCATTATTAACTAAAACTCTAGTTTCTAGCTCATGCTGTACTACTGCCTTGATCTGTTCGATCTCTTCTTGACTAAAAAAGTCTTTATAAAAAATAGTGTCCATTTATATATTATACACCATCAATTAATTGCTCTAGAATTTCAAGCTCAATAATAGCTAGTCGTACCTTCTGATTACCCTCGCCAAGGACCACAAATATAGCTGGATCGGCATGATTCTTGATAGCATCAGTTACAGCCTTGGCCCAGTTATCTTTATTAACTGTAAACCCTTTTGGGTACTCTTTAAAGTCAACAGTAAAATTATGCCAAGTAGCATCGCCCTTCTTGGTATTTCTACCAGAATTCTTATGCTGCTTAGCACCAATTCTGCTACTCTCACTTCTCTCGCTCATAGTCCTTTTTCTTCTTGGTAGACATTGATACTTTGCTTATATGGCCTTGCTTACACATCCATGTCAATTCTTTTATTTCTGGATATGACCTTAGAGATGTAACTTCCTGCTTGCATACATGGCAGGGGAACTTGCCTGGATATACAGTATACTTAGCCATTTAGCTTTTCCCTAATAGAGTCTTGTAGGTCTAAATCTTCTCTCACTCTTGCAACAAATGCGTCCCTACCCTGAATTTTTGAACCATCTTCTAGCTGGTACCATGCACCAGTTCTGTTCACAACCCCTAGCTGTTCTGCTGTGTCAACAAGATCACCGATACTGTCAATACCCACATCGTCACCTCTAAAATAGAAGTCATACTCGCCACCTTGGAAAGCAGGAGAAGTTTTAGAGAACTGTAGGTCCCAGCGAACTTTTCTACCAATCTTTTCTTCAATGAGTTTGTCTCCGACATGAATTTTACCTTTCAACGCTTGGTTATCTGATTCAGATGAGAATAGCTTAACTACCGTGGAAGAATAGAACTTAATGGACATTCCACCAGTTGGTTGCTGGCTAGTATACATTGCATTAATGTTATTTCGTGACTGACTAATCAGAATCAGCAGTGTTGGCTTTACCTTGTTGTTTGCATAGTTCAACATCTTTACAGCATTGCTAAAGTCACGTGCTTCAGCACCGATTTGCTTTGTATTTTCTAACTGCTTCAGCTCATCAGAGTCTTTTTCAAAATAAATGGCAGGGAGTAGAGATGTAATAGAATCTACTACAATAAGATCTACACCAGCCTGCATTAGGCTAGTTCCAACATCAACCATTTCATTAATAGTACGTGCCTGAGAAACAATTAGCTTTGATGTATCTACGCCCAGCCTCTCTGCCCAAGATCTATCATATGACATTTCAGCATCAATCCATGCACACACCTTGCCCTCTTGTTGAGCAAGAGCAATGGTCTGAAGACATAGCGATGATTTTGCTGATGACTTGCTTCCCCAAATAAGAACCTGACGGCCATATGGCAAGCCACCATTTAGTGCACGGTTTAAACCAAAGCTTGGTGTCTTTGCAAACTCTGTATCTGGCACAGAGTCTCCGATCATCAGCCCCTTACGCAGCTTTGGATTTAGTTGTGCTAGGACATCTTCTACTGTCATTGTCATTAGAATCGTACTCCATGCTTCTCTGGTCTGCTCTGATTAAACTTAGTCTTCTTCTCCATGGCATAGTCAAGAGAAGTTGTTGTATACCCGTTCTCAACTAGACCTGCATAAAGATCGAATGTACGAATTAGAATATCAGCCATTTCGTCTGCTACCTCTTCCTGCCCCTTGTCTTTGCGAATAGCCTCCATAACCTCTACAGCTTCTGACACAATCATCATTAGCTGTTTGGTAATAAAGATATCATCCACGTCTTCGGGCCAAAAACCCTTTGCTACTGCAGTCTTGTGTAGCTCTTCTGCCCAATCATCAAATTGCATGTACATCCTCCATAATTACTGTTCCATCCTTGGTCTTACCCAAATCAAATTTATATGCAGATCCTTCCTGAATCTTCATATATGCTTTTGCAAATGCTGTAGGGAACACCGTAATTGGGTGCAGCTCTCTAGAAGCATCTGCTACTGTCAAAGTAGCCATCTTCTTGCCAGCCTTTGTAATGCGTGGTCTAAAAGATACTACAAACATTTCTTCATCCTTATAAGGCAATTGCTTATAATTCAAATACTTAACCAGTGCTGACTCTACCTTGCCAATATCATCAATCTGAATAGCCTCTGTAATTCTATTGTCGCTAGCAAGAATTAGATATGTCTTGCCAGTTTCAATTGTAGTTTGCTCTTCGTCGAAGATGCCAACACTACCAGTCTTATCTAGAATCTCTACACGGGACCACCCTTTACCACGCTTAATTTCCTTAACCATTCCCATTAGGATGAATGAGCCCTTTTCTTCGAACTCTTCTACATCGCTAATAAAGGCATGGTAGTGCTGTGGCACTGTAATATTAAATTCAGGTAGGTTTAGGTACTCGTATAAGTTCTCACGAATCTCTTGGTCATTTCTTGGCTGATCCTGGAATGTTGCAGCACCTACCACCCTCATTGCCTGCAGTGCACGACTGTTAACTCCATTACCTTTGCCAAAAGTAAACTCTTCAAGCTCTTTGTAGCTATTGAATGGACGAGCAGCCATATACTTTGATGCAATATTGTCAGAGATATACTTAATGCCAGTTAGACCAAATCGAATACCCTTGCCCTCAATCTTGAAATCAGCATCTGAATCATTAACATGTGGTAGCTTAATAGAGATACCCATACGCTTTGTCTCAATAAGGTACTCTGTACGTGCATCCTTATCCTTCTCATTCTTGAGAATTGAGTACATGAACTCTAGTGGATAGTGGTACTTTAGCCATGCTGTCCAGTATGAGAGCGTTGAGTAGGCTACAGCGTGAGACTTGTTGAAAGAGTATCCAGCATGTGCCTCAAAGTCTGTCCACAGGTCTTCAGCAACGTTTGGCGATAGGAATCGTGATGCACCCTTAACGAACTTATCCTTAAACTGGTCAAATTCCTTAGCATCCTTCTTTTTACCAATAATCTTACGAACCTTATCAGCCTCAGCCATTGTCATACCGCCAAGTTCTGTACAAGCCTGCATAACCTGTTCCTGATATAGAATACATCCATAGGTTTCTGCAGTAAATGACTTCATTACTTGGTGCTTATAATCGATATTCTGTCTACCCTGCTTACGTGCAATGTAGTCCTTACCAATTGTATTTGCAGCACCTGGACGAACTAGAGCGTTAGATGCAGACAATTCTGCTAGATTTTTAACACCCATCTTAACTAGTAGGTTTGTATATGGTGTAGCTTCACATTGGAATACGCCCTTAGTGTATCCATCAGATAGCATTCGATACACATTTGCATCATCCATGTCAACTGATAGCAAGTCAATCTTCTTATCGTGACGCTCCTCAATAATATTAAGAGTATCCTTTAGTACGGATAGAGTCTTTAGACCAAGTGCATCGATCTTAATTAGACCAATACGCTCTGCCTCTTCCATGTCTACCGCCACAACTGGGATACGCTCCTTGTTTCCTGGAGAGGTGCGAGTTTCTAGTGGTGCAAACTTAAAGATAGGCTGCTTAGATGTAACAACACCTGCAGCGTGAATACCAGTACCACGAATACGTCCACGTAGCAAGTCCCCATAAGTTTCAATCTCTGGATACTTCTCACGGAACCATGCAGATTGCTTTGAAGTGCAGTAATCATCCCAGTCATCAACTACCTTTAAAACCTTGTTAACGTCTGGCAGTGGCACGTTAAGCGTACGAGCAATGTCACGTACCATACCCTTACCACGGAACTGCAAGAATGTTGCAATAGAGGCAACGTGCTTATACTGACGAACCAAGTAATCCTTTACTTCTTCACGACGTGAGTCTTGAATGTCTGTATCGATATCTGGGAAGTCATTACGCTCTGGATTGATAAAGCGGAAGAATAGTAGACCATGCTCAATCGGATCAATGTCGGTGATTCCTAGGGCATAGCAAAGCAGTGAACCAGCAGCAGAACCACGACCTGGTCCAACCATAATGCCTTCCTTCTTAGCCCAGGCAATCATAGAGCGTACAACCAAGAAGTATGGTCCAAAGTTCTTTGCTTCAATTACCTCTAGCTCTTCATCAAGTCGTGCTAGATACTCTTCTGTCTCAATCCCACGGTCTTTAAGACCAGCTAAAGCAAGCTCACGAAGTTCTTGATTAGGATTCTGATATTGAACAGGAAGCAAATCCTGGTGATCTTTGATCTTATAGTCTTCTACCTTATCAACAATCTCACGAGTAGCATCGTACATATCTTCTCGGTCAATGCCCTGTGCTTTCATGGCATTGTGCATTTCTTCATCAGATAGTAGATGAATCTCAAACTTATTAAACGACATCTGTCGTTCAGCTCCGTAAAGGTAGTCTAGGCGGTCCATAAGGTTGTCATACTTCTTGGAACCTTCATACGTAGCACCCTTCTCAACCTTGTTAGAGTATGAGTTTAGGATTAGCTTAAGTTCCTGAATTTCCTTCTGCGATGGATCTGAGTGGTGGCAGTCTGGTGTTACAACTGGCTTCACACCAAACTCATCTGCAAGGTCTAGCAGAGCCTTATTAATCTCTGGTGGATTGTGTGGCATGACCTCAATATAATAATCGTCTCCGAAGATAGACTTACACTTCTGGATGTGCTCCTTAGCATATGCAAATTCGTTTGCCTCAATTGCCTTTGCTAGCACACCAGACAAACATCCAGATGTAATAATTAGGCCATCCTTATATTGCTCCAAGACATCCCAGTCAATACGTGGCTTCTTGTAAAAGCCCTCTGTCCAAGCAATCTCATTTAGCTTGTTTAGGTTCTGAAGACCCTTTGAGTTCTTTGCGATAATAATTAGGTGGTTGTAATTTAGGTCAAGAGGGTCGTTGTTTGCCTTCTTGTCTTCGTGGTGAAAACGATCCTTAGTGATATATCCTTCGATACCCAAAATTGGTTTGATACCTGCTTCTTTAGCAGCACGATACATTTCACGGTGTCCAGACAGACTTCCGTGGTCAGTGATTGCAATTGCTGGCATTCCCAGCTCTACGGCACGGTCCACATATTCTTGTGGTGTTGCAATTCCGTCAAATAGCGAGTAGTGTGTGTGGACGTGTAGACCAGCGTAACTCATAATTTCCTTTGTCTTAATTGATTGTGTATATAATTATTGCATTTTTGTTAGTATTTGTCAAGAGAAGATGAAATGGGGGCAACCGAAGTTACCCCCAAATCAAACTTAATTACCAATCAATGTTGGTTGATGTAACAGATGGAGTATCAAATCCAAAGTAGAATGCTTCCTGCTCTGGGTATGGAACCTCACGGACTACCTTTTCAAGGTTGTGGAATTCATAGTCTCCCCACACAAAAGGCTCTGAGTCTGGCTTGGTAGGAAGAAGTGTGTAGTTGGTTTCAGTTCCCTGACCATTACGCTTTAGCTTCCACTCAAGGTTTGAGATTGAGCCAGTCTCCAGTGCATACTCACGAATAGTGTTGAATGCAGACTGCTTTGTAACACCCTGTGACCAAACAGCAATGTATGGTGCCTCAAGGCCGTCTTCTACTAGAACATTGCAGTAGAAGCGAAGCTTTGAACGCCATCCTGCCTTTGGCTCCTTGCGTGCCATTTCACATGCGAAACAGCGACCCTCAGTCTCCATAGTACAAGCAGCCATACGCTTGTAGTCCTTTGGATTAGTGTGCTGTGCAATTACTACAGACAGACCACGTGAGTCATCGTAGTGTGCTGAGTCTTGATCCAATTCCTCTACGAAACGAATCTTTGCAGCCTGGCCATCAGCTAGCTTTACCCAGCGGACCTTTGCTCCTGTGCTTTCATACTTTGGCTTATCAAGGATTGCATTGATATCTTTTAGCCCTTTAATTACACCCATGGTGTTCTCCTTATTTTTGTTGTTTGTATTATTGTAGCATGGCCATTATTGATTTGTCAAATGACATATCTAGCCTTTTTATGTCTTCGTCTTGCATGTCACCAATGTCTTTGTATACTGAATCTAACTTAACAGTTGTAACCATTGCACCAAGACTTTTAATAATCTTGTCTCTCATGTTACTTCCTGCTTCATCATTATCAGCAATCACAAATACAGAGTTAAAATACTTGCGAAGAAGTTCGATCTGTTTAGTTGATACGTTAGCTCCCAGCGTAGCTACAGCTGGGATGCCAACTTGGTCTAACCTAATAGCATCGAAAGACGATTCTACCACATAAACCCTATTTGATGTTTTGATTCTGTGAAGATTAAATAGTACCTTAGACTTTGGAAGCCCTGGAGTATTTTTAAAATCCTTACCTTCGATTGATCTGCCAACAAAACCAACTTCCATTCCGTCTGGAGCAGATACTGGAATTGTAACCATATCCTGCTTCTCAGAATAGCCAAGCATAAACTTTTTAACAGATGCCTCATTAATCATTCTACCAGAAAAGTATCTCATTGCACGAGGTGACTCTAGAGCCTGAATGTTTAGTCTTTTAATAAGTACCTGGTCGTATTGAGTGTAGTCTGGTACAGTGATTAGTTTCTTTTCAATATCGTTAGTGATTGAAGACTGGCCTTCACGAATCTTAATAAAGCGTGCTGCCTCAAAGTATGTTCTGCCAGTTGTGTGCATTACTACCTCAACCAAATCAGCCACGTGGTGGCATGAAAAGCAAAAGAACTTTCCAGAGTTCTTATCTACTTCTCCAGCAGGTGTTCTATTATTTGCATGGAATGGGCAGAAAATAATGTAGTCAGTATCTACTTCTTTTTCAATGTCAATTCCAGACCCAACCAGAACCTTTTTGATTTGATCAGTGGTATACATTACTTATCCTCAAAGTCCTTGTACTTGTAGTACCCCTTGTCAAAGTCTGCCTGAACCAAGAACTCTCCCATAAACCCATTACGGTTTTTACGGAATACGCACTCAATAATGTCTGAGTTTGTTCCACGACCAAGAGCAAGCACCCAGTCAGCATCGTATGCAATCTGACGTGACCAAGCAGTCTGCCCAAGTGTTGGAACAGTATCAAGCTTTGTGACATCATCAGGAGTAGCAGATGAGATTGCAATAATAGGAACTTCTTCACTAATAGCCATAAGCTTTAGCTCACGAGAAAGATTCTTCATACGTACGGTCTCTGAATCAGCTTTTTGATTAGGACTCATTAGCTGAAGATAGTCCACAACAACAAAGTCTGGCTTATATTGGTCAATCTTTCCACGTAGTACAGACGGAGTAACCTCTCCACCAGAATCATTTGAGATGATGTGGAATTCTGGCTTACCCTGAAGTGCCTTCTTGTGCCACATCTTTAGGTCATCAATCTCAATTTGTCCAGATGAAAGCTTACGGTGTGACCAAAGACCTTCACCCATAATTGCAAATACACGGTTACGAACTTCTGTCTCACTCATTTCAAGGGAGACGATCATCGGAGATTTGCCCTGCTTCCATGCCTGTACCGCAAAGTATAGCGATAGCCATGACTTACCAATACCTGGATAAGCAAGCATTACGCCTAGCTGTCCTGGCATAATTCCAGCAGGAAGGTAGTTGTCAAATCCTGGCAAACCAGTCTTAATCCCAGACAAACCAAGCTCTGCTTGTTTTTTAGCATTTTCATAATATGCAACTGCTGACTCTAAATCTGTAGCATCAATATCACGAATAGCAGCTGTATTCTTGCGTAGCTCAGATGTCTTTGAAATTAGTGCTTCTAGAGCATCTAAACCTTTGTCTGCCTGAATCTCTGCAGCTGCAGTACGAATAATATCCTTAAGGCTATCAGTCATATACTCAGCCTGTAGCTCTTCTAGGTGATGCTTGGTAGCTCCAACACCAGCTTCTGGCTGAAAGTCTCTAAACTTTTCTACAACCAATGATACTGGAGGAACTGATGCATTCTGCTCAAAATACAATCGAATGAAGTTCCAAATATCCTTGTGTGTTTTTAGGATATTCTCTATATTTGCTTGAAGAAGAACGTGCATTTGCTTATCAGCAAGTACAGCCGAGATTACTTTTGATTCTGTATTACTCACTTAGCCACTTCCTTGCCATCTCTCTTCTTGCCGTTCTTTCTTTTATGTCTTCATCTTGTTGTCTTTTTTTGTCAATTATATCTTGTGCATAGTTGGCAAAATATTTCCAGCTAGGATTCTGAGCAACATCAAAATAGTGTGCAAGCAGATCATAGCATTCTGAAATACCATATGATTCAATTAGAGCATCTGCAGCCCATTGCTCAACATTAATGTTAACCTGTGGCTTTTGCTCATATCGTTGAGTATGAAGCTTTGAATAGCGACTAAGCAAAGCCATACGGTCTTTGCGTTCTGCCATTATTCTACTTCTGACTTAGCTTCTGAAATCTTCTCAGCAAGCTTATTCTCTACAAATGCGTAGACTCTGTCGAATGCTTCATTAATATTTTCACCTTCACGCTTATTGTCAATTACGTTAAGGTCAATTCGTAGCGACTGAAAGTTTCCTAGGTTAAGTGTATATCCTAGAGTTACGCCAATCTTAGTGTTTTCGTTTTCCATACCCGTTTCCTTACTATATTGATTCAGACCATACTGGAATGAATCTACCATCTTCTGTTCTCGTATAAGTTAGTATACCATCTCCCATACGCCTTGTCAACTCTTGGCGTGTTGGAGTAATGTTATTGGTTATAAGCTTGTCTTTACGTGGCCCACCAATATGGTAGGAAGCTAGTATATCACGAAGTTCAAAAACTTGCGACTCAGAGTAGTAAGATCTTACCTGCCAACCAGTCTCTCCGCCCTTCTGGGATCCAGTAGCAGGTGGGACTATCCCTCTGCGAACCAAGGAGGGCATGTACTTCTTATGACGATTGACTAGACTTGCAGTCTCTCCAACAGTAAAAGCACGCTCTCTATTCTTTTTAAAATCACTAATCAAACAGCTTTCAATTCTATCTTGAATGATATTATAAACAGACATTATTCCGTTTGATCGGTTAAGATGGTAGACCCTTACGAGATCTCCATTTAGGAAATATACCTTTTTATTTCCAGGAATTATTGGGGCATTGTTATACTCTTCACGAGACATCGCCCCAAGGCGGTGTTTTTTCTTTTCCATAATATCCTAGTTAGGGATGCCGATAAGAATAATGTTTAGCCCTACAGATAGGTTTCCAGACGAAGCAAATGTGGCAGTTCCAGTAACGCTGTTCTGGCCAACTGTTTTAATCATGATTGTTACTCCAGAGCCTGCATCAGCTCCACCAATTGCAATAGGTGTAGCCGTTACTACTGGTGGATACTTAAAGTAAGATGGAAATGGGTATTCCCATGACACTGGAACTCCAGCTGTAACATTTCCACGAGAAATCTCTGCATACCCACCAACAAAGCATGCTTCAGATGTTTTTACTGTCTGAGTTCCAGCTGATGGTGTTTGAATGCTGGTCAGTTTTGCCGTTGGCGATGATGAAATGGTTGACGCAATCTTATTGATTCCATCTGCAAGCTCTAACAGATACGTAGCATCGATTGGCTGACCTGCACTTGGTGTTCTAACAATGTTTGACATATTTTCTCCTATACTAGTATACCACTACCAGCTTTGACTTCCTTCAAAAACCTTTAAAAGATTTGGTGATGATACCCTTTTCTGCACAGACGCTGCCTGAACTAGCACATTTATCAGGTTGTGTCCAGGGCTTAGAATGATTGAATAATTTGTTGAGGCTGATTGTCCATGGTAAACATATGGATCTGATTCGCTATATCTGATAAAAATATCATATAGGGGCAGCTCGTTTGTATTGAGCCAAGTAACATCAACTACTCCAGAACCTGCTGCAGTGTATCTAATAATTCCGTTAACCTCGACGACTGGTTTGGCTGGAATAGCATAAAAATGAGACCAGTCAGAAGACTTTATTTTGTCTTCAACAATTCTATACCTGACGATATACTTGTTCTCAAAATTAACTAGTGGTAGGGAAGCCTTGTCCACTTTATTCTTTTTGTTCGCCACTAGATATCGATGCCAAACCTAAATTCAATGTGATTCGTAGTATTCTCTAGCTTCTTAATTGTTGCACCATTATCAGTCCTAACAACAGAATATCCAGACATTCCATATAGTGGGTTAATGGTAGATATGTTCTCTATTCTTAAGGCATCAAGACAGATATAGAATAAATCACTGACGTTGCCAGCAGAATCTCTGGCAGATGAAGAAACCTTAATACTGGTAACCTGGTTCCAAGAAAATCCAGATGTTGTAAAAAGTTCACTTATCTTTCTTGAAATGACAAAGTATCTATTATTTGTAAACCCTGCCTGAGCATCAGTTAGGTGAACCTCAAACTTAGCTGACTCCGATGAAGCTGAATCTGATAGTGCAAATTCTACAATGATATTTACTTCTGCTGGATTTTCGATTTCTCCACCACGCTTATTGATTATAGAGAATGCGAGTCTTAGCTCATCTGATGGAGAGTTTTTATCAAAGTTTAACTTAACATTGTTTAGGTGAATATGATCTCCAGAGTTATACACAAGTCTTCCAGTGTTAGCGTTATAAGAAACATCAGACATGTTTCCACGAATTGCAATGATATTATTTAGATATCTACATGTTTCATATCTGCGAATTCTTGACTCATTAGAGAATAAGGTGTTATCTGCATTTGTGTGAATAGCCTTACAGTCTTTCGCCACACCATTTACTAGGTATGTGCCCTCTAAGACATTTGCAGAGTTTGTGTCTAGTGGAGAATAAATAACTGGAATTGGTTCAATATTTGTTCCATGGTATTGCCAGTTTTCATTTTGCGAAAAAGAATAAATTGTTTTACTGTCAAATGATCCAGCGTCTGGATTTGACTGTGCAGAAAATAGCCCAACTTCTGTAATCTCGTATCTTTCTTCTGTTGGCAGTTCAGCAGTTAGAACGATATCGGTATAATATGTTTTTGCAATACCGCCAGAGACATATGATCCAGTAATCTGATTACTAATAGAAAAGCTGGTCGGTGATGAATCAATAATAATAGCATCAGAAATATTAAATTGTGATGGGGATACCCCAGATACGGTAACACGATCTCCAGTCAAAAAGGAGTTTTGCGTAGTGTCGTACCTTACAACACCGTTTAAGATTGCTGCACCAACAATTGATGCTGATCCAGACTCTTCTGTCACATATCCCTTTGAGGTAACTGGGACACGGAACATCTCAAAATCCAGATTCTGCTTAAGTCTCTGTGCAGCGATTTCAGTCTGGTTAGGAGATGCAGTGTATGGCATTGGCCCACAGCCAACAGCGATATGAGAAGCGTATGAAGGAGCTTGTCCAATCATGTACTTTGTTATAAGTTGCTGCCCTTTATTAGTGATCATGTATTTTACCTCAATATATTATATCATTAGTGTCTGCTGCCTGGAACTCAACTTCTATCTGATTTGAATTAGTTAGATTTCCAAGCTCAATTACAAGATCTCCAGAAGCATCTAGATATATTGCCCCATTAAATCCAGATGGGTCATCTGTTTTATCTGGAACATATTGATACCTCTTCAATGGGAACTTGCTAAAAATTTGCTCTGATGTCTCTTGTAGAGATATGAGCTTTCCAGAGCCATAAATAGCCTCTATCTTATCTAGATTTGAGATTTGATGATATTTAATATCTATACCATTAACCATGTCATGTCTAGCAAAATTCAAAAGCTCAGTGCCGCCGATGTCTTCGAAAAGGAGGTCTGTCATAATTTCTACTGGAAACGCCTCTTCATTTAGCTGAATAAGATCAGGCGTAGCAGGCTTAGCTGTTGGTGGCGTGTATCCCGATCCATCAACTTCTGGAGTGTTTGGTGTTGGAGATACTTGCTCATCTGCTCCTGTTGAGGATGATTCTTCTGATGGAACCACTGCAGCTGTTGGCGTAGGCTTCTTAGTAGTTTTTGTATTTGTCTTAGTCTTATTAGTATTAGCAGGCTTTTTATTGTTTACAACTGTTGTCTTCTTACCACCAATATTCAAAAGCTTCTTATCATTTGCAGTTAGCTTCTGACCGCCAGTTAGCTTTTTTAGTGCAGCATCTGCTGCTTTTGACTTAGCAATTTCCCTATCAGTCTTATCTGCTATATTTGTTGCCTGAAAGGATGATGATTGCTTTTTATTGGTATTGGCAAGTCTCTCAACTCTATCTGGGGAAACCTTTGGTGCAGGCTTATTAGCTATAAGCCTTTCCACCCTATCTGGAGAAACCTTTGGTGGTGGCTTTAGTGATGCTGGAACTGATGGTGTTATCGGTTTTAGAAATGGAATGTTTGTCTTTCCTCCACTAGCAGGTGGCTTTGCCATTAGACTACCTCACTTAGATATATTGTATTTGATGGTCCATCTGATGATAGAGAATACTCAATGCTATATACAACAAACTTAGTATCCCTATCAACTATTTGATCAATTCCAGAATCATCTGTCCAAAAAATTTGAACTATATCTCCTAGCTGGATTACTGATCCTGCAAAAACAGATAGACCAATAGACTTACGTGGTTTAATAGTTTTTGATGCAAGCCAGCCCATTAGGTCTCTAGCAGCATCTTCATTCTGAATATACTTTGCATCAATAGAGAACTCATTCTTTCCGTAGGTAGACCTGCTTGTCTTAATGTCGAAGTATTCTTTTTCAGCCTTCATTGGTGAGTTTGTTCCAGACACAACAAAGTCAACATTGGATAGGTCACTATTGTGCTTATAATAATCATCAAGAGTTAACTTTCTGTCAGAATTCTGCGTAAAGGTTACCCCCTGGATTCTTAGGTAATTCCCAGTAGTCTCATCTAGGCTTATTACGCTATCTGTATGGTTGAACACTAGGAACTCTGCACCATAAGCACTAGGGATAAATCCAGAAACTGTATAGCCTCTAGTCTTGTTAAAAGTTGGAGATATTCTAGCTGATAATGCTGGATAAGCCTTGTCATACTTAATATTAAAGTAGGCTGCTTCCCTCATAATAGAGCCAAATTCTTCAAAGAAGATGTCATGTCCTGGACCTTGTTGTCCATTGATATCTGACAGATATGTCTTCTGTACGGCACCGCTCATAGAGTACTTTCTTAGTGATTCCGAGATATCCAGCGTTCCATCATCGAATATAGATGTTAGCGGTGTTCCAAGGCTTGCGGAGCTGTCTACAGATACCTTCTTAGAAATAGCATAAACATTCTCAAACATTAGTCTAGAGGTTCCACGAATGAATAATGCCATATCTCTATACTCTGGCAATGGATCAGTGTCATCAACTATGGCTATGCACTGATTATTAATGTATAGATAGAATCTTCTTGTGGATGTCTTATCTATGTTCTCATACTCAACTGCTAGATCATATACCGTTGGATTTTGTTCAGAGTTTAGTCTTGATTGTCCAGCAAAGTTTCCTGAATCAACAAGGATATTTCCAACTCCAGACCAGAGCTTAATTGGAACAGACTTTCCTGAGCCATCACCCTTTACCTTGTAGAAAATGATATTATTTAATGTTATATCTTCATCTCCCATTACGGAGTCATCTGTAAGTGCAGCAATCTCAAAGTAGTATCCATTATTTGTTGATGGATTAAGCATTACTGCAAGTCCGCCAGAAGAGCCACCAACTTTTCCATCCGCATAATATCCCATGGATCCGTATGGTGTCTGAACCTTGTTTGTACCATTTTCAGAACGTCCAATAATTCGCATACGTGTTCCGTAGTGAGAGAATGGTCTTGACATTCCTACTGGAATGTAGCTTAGGTAGTCTGTTGCTTTTAGTTCATTAGAAAATGTTGGCCCAGAAAATACAAGTGCTGAAGACTGAACTGTTCCAACTTCTGCAATCTTTAATTGACTAATTTGTGCGTCAGTCTTATAATTTCCACTAAGAGAGTTTCTGATAACACCATTTCTGGTAGCACTTGATACCACGTCATTTGACAGACCAGCAGCAGCTACAGAAGATGCTACGCTTTTTGTTTTTGCCTCTAGTGGGTCAAATGATAGTAAGTCTGAAAATGTCATCTTACAGCCACGTGTTGGGTTCGTTCCACTGCTGTTTGACCACTTTGGCTCTAGTCCATATGAGTGTGTGGTGATGGCAGTTCCAAACTGACCTCGTCCATGCTTGTTCACGGCACCATCTTTAAACTTAGTGATTCCATTTACAGTCTCATACTTTGGCTCACAATAAATTCTTACTAGTCCAGTTGGGAACATTGTTCCGCCAAACTTTAGATTTTGAAAATAGTTTGAGTATTCCTGAGTACTCTGAATCCATACTGGCTGGGATAGTCCAGAAATGCTATACTGAACAGCATCAAATCTGATTATCTCACCACTTGAATAGAAGTATCCATTGTACCTAGTTATAAAGTAGATACCTTCTCCAAAATCAATTGTGTTAAACTTTATTTCTCCTGCAACCACTGTAGGAATTGATGAGTCTAACGTTGAGTTAAGTGGGATAGCAGCTAGAGTGTATGCAGACTGATTTGCAATCTGACCATTCTGTGCTTTTGTATTTAGGGATCCAGAGGCCTCCCATAGCAATGCAGGCTTATATATCCAAGTCTTATTCCTATCAATCATTGATGCTTGCTTTATTGAGCCATAAGATCTCTGGATATACTTTTCTTGAAAATTAATTGTTCCACCATTAAATACCTTAGAATCTTGGGCAGCAATGTCTTCAATGTTTGCATATATTGACGATGTCTTTTCTCCACTTAGAATAATATCTGTATCTCTCGGTGCAGTTGAATCTGGAAGCAAGTAGCTTCTAGACATTATAACAAAGTTATTGTCTTCATCAAAGAACATGGCTGACTGGGCAGACACCGCTAAATCCTGAAGAACCTGCATGACAGACTGTTCGCTTGTTGTATAGAAATATGGAATGACCAAGTCTTTGTCATCTTCCATTCTTAAAAACTTATAGTTTGAAAAACCAATTGAGTCTAGCAGTGTAGATATTACAACACTAAGAGATACATCGACCATCATCAATTCTGGTGCAGATAGCTGCTCAAAAAGAAATGATAGGTCTCTTAGCTCAAACGATACTGATCTTGTAGATCCATTTAGTGATGGTCTGTTTGAAGAATATAGTGTCTTAATTGGAATAGTATATGTGTTACCGCTGTCATCAGACATTTGCTGATATGTCATAAACTTAAATACTTGATCTGAATATTTTGCAATAATGCTTGCCTTATTATTTTCATTAAAAACTTCATTATAATCAAACAGATTGATTGACCCTGTGCCTGCCAAAAGTTGTCCCACTGGCATTCCAGCATTGCCAAGATCTGACATACTCTTGGTAACCTCTACAGATTCTGACATATCTGTAAAATCAAGAACTAGTCTTGGGGACATTTCAATAAGGTCAAGCGATGCATTGGCAACGTTCATTTGCTCTACAGACATCCTCATGCCACGAATGTGCTGATACTTTGTGTACTCAGTCTTTCCAGTTATTGGATTAAAATATGATTCTGATGGAGTGCTTGCATTCACAACATTCCTGAAATCAATAATCTCAGAGTCTAGCAATGACCATCCATACTTTGCTACAAATGTTTTATACCCATTCGCAGTATAAATATAAAATGTTCCAGAGTCAGTATCTGATGTCTTTATTAGGTAGGCATCTCCGATATCTGGTCCAAGAGGAAGCATTTGGCTTGAAATGTATGAACGCTTATATTTAAATGTATTTACATATTCTGTTGGTACTATTAGTCCATAGTAAATCTCAACATAGCCGTCACTATCTATAATTGGAGTGCCGTTCAATCTTTTATCAGATGGCAGAAATGATGCAGCATCTATCCAAGAGTCATTTTCATCAAGAACTTGAATCTTCCATTTTGTGGGTGTTTTTGAGTTTGAGTATCCGTAGAATGGGTCTTCAAATGAGCTTCCAGACTTTGATATAAATGGTCCGTTATTTACTGACCCAACATGTGTCTGAACTTTAACCACCAACCTGTTAGCTGGTATGCTCTCTTTATAAACAATGAATGGTGATGCATCATCAATCATATAGCTAGTTGTGTTACCAACTTTTACTGGATATGAGATACCTCTAGTGCCATTTTCAGTACGGTCAGATGTCCAGTACTTAAATTGGTCATTCTTTGTGGCAATGTAGTATCGTGGCCTTTTTGCCATATCCTTATTGCTATAGTGAAAATATCGGTCTGCAAAATATTTGGCCTTGTTTATTCCAGAGCGTGGTCTAAATTTTCCAAAACAATCTTCTAGGGAGAATAGTAGTTTTGTTTGCTCAACGCTAGATGTGAATTTTAATGGCATGTCTGATTCGTCAACGCCACCGTCGATTGTTATGTCTGCATTTGTTGCATTTGTGTAATATTCTCCAGAATCGTTTTTGTCGTACTTAGACATTAGGGTATTGTAGATTGATGAAAACTCTACTGGGCGATACCTGTAGTTACCAATCTTACTAAAATTATTAGCGATATTCATATTTATTTCAGCAAAAATAAAAGACGAAACACTAACATCGTTTGATGTCTGCAAATAATTTATAAGCTGTTGGTTGCCAAACATTATACCTCTTCTAGGGACACAGAAATATTCCAAAGATCGTGTGTGCCACCACGCTTAACTACATCGTAGTCAAATGATGAAATATACATTTCTACTGCTTGTGGATACTCTCCAAGCCTTTCAAATCTAAACTGGTCCTTGTTGAATTCATTATACTTATCGTAAGATAAGTATACCCAAAATGATCCACTATTGTTTTCATACCAGTTTAGAATCTCTACCCCACCTGCACCGCCGTCAGAAGTTATTAGCTGGGAGGCAATAAGCAATGGGTCTATCTCTCCAGTAGAAGTATTAAAATTAGGATAAGTTGTGAATCCACGTGATGGTAATAGATTCCAAGATGTAGATATGTTAAGCTTATCAGCTACATGGTATGAACGCATTTGACCATTTACCATACGCTTACGTGTTTGTATTCTGTCAGTTTTAAAGCTAAGGGGCTCTCTGTTATCATCTGACAGAATTAGAAATTGATCTTGCAATGCCGCTGAAGTCTGTTCGTCTATATAAGCATTTGTCTCTAGTCCATATGGAACATACTTTCCATTAATTATTAGTGGTGGTTGTTTTGACCACATCATTCCATGTGGACGAGAATATTTCTTGCGTCCATCCATATATGTCTGTGTGCTCATTACAGCCTAACTCCTCTAACTCGTTGTGACTCAACAGACTTTATCTTGCTCATCACGGTATTTGCAATTTCCTGAGCACCAGCATTAGCAGATGACACATTCACGTTTACACTATAATTATACACTGAAGAGTTGTTTACTGCAGAATTTGATCCTCCAGAAACACCAACAGAAGCATTTGAAGATACTGGTTGCTGTATTGCAGGAGCAGACATAGATGGAACAAAGCTACCATTATTTAGAGAACGCATCATGCCAACGCCATACTTACCAACTGCAGATCTCTTCATGACGAACTCTCCAGGAGTAAGCATTGCTGGCTCTGAGTCTGCAGTTCCGACACCACCAACTACACCTCCAGAGGCATACCCCTTTGCTGCAATAACCTTGCTTGCAGCACTCATCATTGCAATACCAGTAGAAACCATTCCAGGTGTGCTCATAAGCTTTGAGCCTGTAGCATAATCTTGATTAGCCTTGGTTAGTGCAGCAGCAGCCTCAGCAGCGGTCTTACCTGTCGTAGATGTAGAAGATCCAGATCCTGAGCCAGTGCTAGATGCTCCACCACTAATCTTAGTCTCAATAATTGTATACTTTGTTACCTTTTCACTTGGCACTTCTGCCCACTTCTTTTTAACCTCTTCAACCATGTCCTTGGCCAACTTAATTGCATCATAGTACTTCTTGCTGTTGACTCTTGCAAGGTCAATCTCGGCCTTATTTTTATCCCACTGCTCTCTTGTCAAGCCGAGCACAGTGATAGACTCAATCTGCTTAGCCTTTTCAAGTTCTGCTAACCTAATTCTTTCACGTGCTGGCTCAAGAGTTTGCTCTTCAATCGTAAAGATCTCTTTCTTTAGATCTCTAACCTTTACTTCCAGTTGATCTCTTGTTAGACCGCTACTGCTAACTAAGCTTCCAAGGGCTGCTTCTCTGCCGTCGTCAAGAGCTGTTCTTTGGTTCTGCATTGCAGCAGAGGCTTCTTGTGCACGAGCATCTTCGATTGCTTTTGCAGCAGCAGCAATATCACCCTGAGACAATGCATCAGCGATAGTAAGCTGTGCCTTATTCTGTCGTGTAATATTTTCATTTGTCTTTTGGATCTTGTCAAGAGCCTTAACTCTTTCATCATAAGCCTTGTTTACTTCTTCTTCTTGCCAAGCAATTTCTTGAAGTCCAGCTTCGTAATCGTCAATCTGGTATTGAATAGCAGCAATTTGCTCTTCTGCTGAATCTACTAATGACTGGTCATCTTTTATCTTAGCCTGGAAGTTAATTTCAATAATTGCCTCTTGTGCAGCAAAAGCATCCATTGCAAGGTCATAACCTTCTTCAAATACCTCCTGCATGCCCTCTGCAGTTGACATTCTAATCTTTAATTCGATCTCTGAGTTTGCTTTTACTCTCTTTAGACCTTCTGCAAGAATAGCTGCTTGCTTGGCTGCATCGCCAGCTGCTGCTGCATACGCTGTCATAAACTCTTCATCGCCAGTTAGAGCGTCCATTTGGTCTTGGCTAGCGTTTAGCTTAGCTAAACCAGAAGCAGCCTTTAGCTGATTATTAAGTGCAGCTGTCTGTGCATCCATGTTACGTGTCCAGTTACCCCAGGCTGCAGCCTTTTCAGCTGCTTCAAGCTCTCTAATCTTCTTTACAAGAGCAGCTACCTGTGTAGCATTCTTTGCTGTAGCAACACCAGCAGCAATCTGTGGGTCTTGAGCATACTTCCATGCAACAGCAGCAGATAGTCCTGCACCCTTTAGTCTAGTAAATGCAGTTACGTTTTGTACAATCTCTCTACGCATTTCTTTAAGTTGATCGATTGCCTTCTCAAACTCAGACTTCTCCTTGCTACCGCCAGAAGATTTGCTAGAAATCTTTTCCCATTTTCTATCTGCAGAAACCAAGTTATTTAGTGCACCCTTTAGATTTCTCAATGCAGTTGCATATTGGTCAGTGCCCTTAGCAGCCTCAACCTTTGCCATTGCATCTTGGATAACTGCATTTGTTGCGTACTTGACAGCTTCTGCTGCTGATAGATTTACTCCCTCAAGAGCAAGAAGTGAGTTGTATGTATCAATATTCTTTTGAACATTATCTGCCTGCTCCTGAACTGCGAGAGAGGCATTGAGTCCATCCTGTGCCTTATTCTGCTGCTCTGTTGCCTTTGCTGTTGTAAGGATTGAGTTCTTTAGTGCTGTTACAGTCTTTGTATATGCTGCACCAGCTGACTTGCCCTTCTTAAGAACTTCTAGTTGCTTTGGATCAATAGTCACACCAGCAGCAGCAGCCTGAAGGACCAAGAACTGATCATTAACATCTGCAATACCCTTGATGGCATCTTGCATACCCATTGATTCTGCAAGCTTTGGCAGAGCAACAGCTTTTGCTCCTGCACTCATGCTATAGAATGCATCGCCAACTTCAGTAACCTTTGCAACTAGTGTGTCTGCATCGATTAGGCCCTGCTCAAATGCGTTCGACAAAGACTCTAGAGCTGTGCCCATTTCTCCACCAGCAATACCAATTGACTTCTTGTCTTCTTCTGTCATCTGTGCCTGAGCTACGTTAGCAGCAGACATATAGGCTCCGCCACGACCATAGTAGCCAGTTTGTGGAGTTGTAGTCGCAGTTGACTTCATTCCCTTTAAGATAGGATTCTTTTTTGCGATATCCTCAAAAGTCTTTGTTGCGTGGTTTACCTGATCAGTTAATTGCTTCTGACCTTCAGCAGTATCAAGTCCTAGGTTTACCTTGGCAAACTTAAGGTCAAGATCTTTTCTCCCTGCTTCTTCAGCAATAGCACGAATAATTCCATCAACGACTTCTGGGCCAAATCCTGCATTTCCAAGCTGTAGGGCAAGTGATTTAAGAGATGCTTCTGCGTCTTGTTTTGATGCTGCACCAACAGCAGTAATGTTCTCATTAAAGTATTCATCAAATTTCTTTCCTTCTGGACCGTATGATGACTCAAGAGCCTTCTGCTTCATTGATGTCTGTGCACCAGTCTCTCCAGAAGTTGATCCAACACGAGATGCTAGATCTACCTGTGTTGTCGTTACTCCAAAAGCTTCTCCAAGTGCTTTAACCTTGTCAGCAGCCATGTTGGCGGTATCACCAAGGCCAGTTACCTTTTTCTGCTCATTGACAAAGAAATCAACGATTGCCTTAATACCAATACCAAGTGCAACGATTCCACCAACTACCGCTGCGATTGGCCAAATTGCAGCCCAAATGGTTGCTGCAAGACTTCCTGTGGCTACTCCTGCACCTGCTGTGGACGCTGTTGCAATTTTAGTTGCGACATCTAGGCCAAGGAGACCAGCGATAAAGGTTCTAGATACGTTAGCTGCTTTTGACAAGTTTCCAGAGAAAGCTTGTTGAGACACAATAGAAGCTGCTGTAATTGCAGTCTTTATTCTTTCAGCACTTATCAAAGTATTGGTTAATGTTGCTAGAGTGAACATTGCTGTAGAAACTCCAGTAACAATGTTTCCAAAGCTACCAAGATCTACCCCAAGCATTCCAGTGACAAGAGAGATTGAACCAATCGCTCCAGACCAAGCCATCATTTTTGAGTTAAAGCTTGTTACTGAGCTTGCAGCCTTATCTACACTCTTATTAAAAGCAATTAGATTTTTAACATTTTTCTTTTCTTGTGCAGCACTAACCTGAGAGCGTCTTTCAATTTGTCTACGCATAGACTTATCTTGAGAGTCTGGGACTCTTCCACCATAAAGCTGTTGTCTACTTTGCTCGGCAACATCTGTTTGTGTTGCAGCCTTTTTAACATCTGCTTTGCCCTGAGTAATTCCCTCAACTACTCCATCAACTAGGTTCTTAGCTGCCTTTCTAGTTTTTTCTGATGGTGAGTGCGATTGAGACTCAACATCAACATTTGTACCAAGAGATTCTGCAATTCCTGTAGCTGCCTTCTTAACAACCTCTGTTCCTGCTAGCTTTGCAGAAGTAAAGAACTGCTCAGAGAACTTTTTGGCATCTCCTCTTAGGTTTGCAAGTACTGACTGAGTTTTTGAATCAAAAGACTTCCAGACTTTAACAAACTCGTCTGTAGTTAGACCAAGCTCTTTTTGAAGTGTTCCAGTATAACGCATTGCAGACATTTCTGGGAATTCTCCTGGAGAGGATTCACTTCTAATTTCTCTATAGTCTTTACGCTTTGTAGAGTATGATTGGTTGCCAGACTTAGCACTAAACATATTAATACGCTTACCCTGCTGAGTTCCAGGTCTTCCCTTTGGATCAATAAATGAAGAGACTTCCCTCATCTTTGAGTAGGCTTTTTCAATATTTTCGTCTGCTTTAGATACAGCTTCGTAAGATTCTCTGATTAGCTTATCAACATCGTCAGCAGTCATCAAGGCACCTTCGCCTAGGTCTGCCACCCTCTTGCTTATTTCTCCCTGAACCTTTTGGACTGCTTGATCAATCTGATTGCCATCAAGACCTTGAGACTTTAGCTGTGAGATTAGTTCTGAGTGTACTCCAGTACCCTTTTGTGTTAGGGCTGCATCAATTTCTTTTGCAGGAACTGGCTCAAGAACCTGGCCCTCTGCATTCTGAGTTAGTCTTTGGTGTAGAGATCTTTCAAATGATACTACCTGATTGTCAAAAACACGAACTAGGTAGTCACTACCATTTTCCTCAATAATCCTTTTTAGTCGCTCTATAGCGTTCTTTGTTGCAGCTGGATTTGCCTCCAGTTGTGCAAGCATGTTCCCTGCTGACATTTGTGGAAGTGTTCCAGAGAAGTGTGCCATTTCTGCTCCACCACCAACTGTAACAAGCTTTCCTTGTGGGGTACCCTTTGCAAATCCAGGAATCTTGATCTTGCCACCACCAAGAAGTGCTGCTACGACACCTGGGTTTTGCTTAACAGTATCTGCTGTTAGAACTACCTCTCCGTCCGAAAGGTTTGCAGGAATCTTATCGCCCTTTGGACCGCCAGGGCCTGAAACAACCATTCCTCCATCAGCAAAGTTCTTTGGTTTTGGAGATTGGCGTGCACCACTTGAGGCACCAAATCTGGCTTGGGCTGCAGCAGCTCTTTCAAGTGCTGTTCTAAGTTTATCTATTGCTCCAGCCTCTGATGTAAAGGTTTGGACAAGTTTTGAGTGTACTTGATCAAGGGAAGCAGCCACAGCAGCAGCGTCTAGCTGCTCTTGTGTCATGTACTGTGTTTGCTCTCCAAGAACATTGGTTGTTGATGCTGTTCCTTGGATAGCATTCTTTAAGAATAGGAACCCCTTCATGCCATTAGCCACTGCGTTAGCAATAAGACCAAATGTCATAATAAAAATTGGTGCAATTCCACCAACAATACCAACAAGCCCAGTAATGAATCCCTTAGCTCCATCACTCATGCCATTAAACATGTCAAGAATTTTTGTACCAAATTCAATTAGAGGAGTAACCATTTTCATGAACTGTTCTCCGACTGGAGCCATAGATGTTTTAAACTTTTCAATTGCAGCTTCGAACTTATACAGAGATGACTGCTCTACTGTACCAAGCTCTTTTGCTGATAGTGCAGCAAGGTCTGATGTTGTCATTTGTGCAAGCTCAAGAACTCTTTGTGCCTGAGTACCTTCGCCAATAACGTTTTGGAACAATGCTGATAGACGTGCAAACTGGAACTTACCGAATAGCTGCTCAATTGCTTGAGCTCTAGCCATTGGATCAAGCTTGTCAAGTGCTGATGCAAAGTCAACTACGATTCCAGATACGTTACCCTGGTTTTCTGCAATAATAGTTTTAAGGTCTACCCCCATACCAAGAAGCATGGTTCTTGCTTTTTCTGTTGGGTTGATCAATGATGCAAGACCAGATTTTAGTGCGTTAGCACCTTCAGATGCGTTAATGCCACCTTCCTTCATGGCTGTCATAAAGAAGGCAAGATCTTCTACGTCACCGCCCAATTGCTGAATAACTGGACCAGCTTTAGGAATTGCAACTGTAAGATCTTCAATAGATGTAACGGTTTGGTTTTCAACTGCGTTTAAGAAGTTTGTCTTTTCAGCCAACTGATTTGTAGAATATGCAAAAGCATTTGTAAGTGAGATTGTTGTATCTAGTGCTTGCTGAGCCTCAGTCTGACCAAGTACAGACAGCCTTGTTGCCTCGGTAACTTGAGAAACAAGTTTTTGCCCTGAACTACCCATTGCAGCTGCTGACGCAGCCATATTCATAGTCTGTTCTACAGATACTCCGAACTTGGTCATCTCAAGAGCTACCTCTTTGATCTGAGCAAGCATTGCATCTGTTTCTGCTGCAGGAGTCATGGCTGTGCCATATACACGCTTAAACTTAATTGAAGCTTCTTCTAGACTCTTAAATTCTTTGGCTGCTGCTGCTCCAAAGATAGATAGAGGAATAGTAAAACCAACCATTAGCTGACGACCAGCCCATTGCGTGTTCTTACCGAAATTTAGAAGGTTCGTAGAGCCTTGTTTTAGTACCTGGTTAAAGATCTGAGTTCTTTGTGCAGCAATAGCTGCCTTAGTTCCCATGTCTTCCATGTCAAGTGAAAGTGGGCGAATAGCAATAGACTTCAGGGCACCGCTAGCATCTCTACCAAGAGAGACATACTGTGTCTGGAGATCTTTTACACGCTCACGAGCAACTTTGTTAACTGTGTCAAACTCGTTTTGGAACATACGAGAAAAGCCCTTGCTAGAGGCCATTCCATAGCGGAAGTACTCTCCTAGCGAGAGCTTATTTTTCTCAAGTGATTTTGTAAAAGAATCCGTTGTTGAGCTAATTGTCTTAATGCTTGCTGAGAACTTCCCAGTAGCATTGATATCATCAATTAGTGATCTTTGTAGGTTTTTTGCAGCAATAGCATTAGCAGCAGAAGATGCTGCCATCTCTTTCTGAAAGACTGATATCTGTGATTGGAGTGCCTTAAGAGAAGCCAGAGCATTACTGGTTTCTATATTTACCCGAATATTAGATTGAATATCAGCCATTCATAAACACCCCTACTATGAGTTTGTTAGTGCTGCAAGCCCTTCTCCGAGGTTATTACCCGATGCCTCTTCGATGATTTTGTAGACTGTTGGCAAGTCCAGATTTTCTTCTAGTGCCTTGATGTCCTCAGCTAGCTCTGGCTTATACTGCTTCATTGCAATCTGAACACATTCCATAAGCAGATCCATAGACTTGTCGTTATTGTCTGCTACCTTTGCGATTCCTTCGAACTTTTTTAGAAATTGACGCAGAAGAGATACCTTTAGTGGTCTGATTGCGATTTCTGTTCCATCAATAAGTGTAATTGTCTTGTTTTCATTAGTGGTATTTGACACGGTTCCTCCTAAGAACATATACTTTGTGATTTAATAATTATATCACACAAGAGTGGGAAAACTAGCGTAAATCTTCGTAGCCAAGACCCATGCCAATTCCAAATCCAGCCTTGGCAGCATTGTTACCCTGATACGCTAAAATATCGTTTGAATCTTCCGTCTTACCACCGCTGAAGACTCTAGCCTTCATTTTCTCCCAAGCATTCTCTTCTTTTCTTCCAGAATGTTCATCCAGATCTACCCCCTGAAGACCAGCCAAGAATCTCTTATCCTGATAGTCTTTTTCACGCTTTGCCTCAAGCAGTGCTGTTAGCTCTTTTAGGGATAGCGACAGCTCTAGGTCTTCAAAGTCTTTCCAGATACCTAGCATAAATATTTCAGATTCAAGCGTTGCCAAATCAAAGTTTTCCCAAGCCACATTCTCTTTATCATTTTTTGCTTGCTCGGATATATTTTCTGATTCTGGGTCAACGTCGATGCCTGCTGCAAGATTAAGTATCTTACGTATAGTATCAAGGTCAAATACATCTTCTACATCCGTTATTGTTCTTATAGATGGTAAGAATTGCTTCATTGCTACCCTGACGCAATCAGACATAAACGTTAAGGCTACATCATCGCTTATAGCATCTTTTACAAAAGAGAATGATTCCATGAACTCTCTCAGATATTTAATCTTTAGTGGAGATATCTCTATCTGAACACCATCCATAGTCTCTACGGTGCCAGTATTATATATTGTAGTAGCCATTAATATATTATAGCAAAAATAAAACTGCCCCAGGATATTTCCCAGGGCAGTCTTCTCTATATTAAATTATTAGAATGTACGATCAACGATCTTGCCGTAAGATGCTGTATCGTTTGGTAGCAGACGGAATGATACCTCAAACTGGGTAGCCTCGTCACGCTTTGCAGCTACAGTAACGTTCTCAATTGAGAGAGCACGGTATGCTACATAGATTCTTTCCTCATCTGCTGCACAGTCTCCTGTACCAGGACCTACTGCAACCAATCCACGCTCAACTGGGCATTCGCCAAGTTCACCTGCTGATAGGTTGAGGGTCTGTAGGCCAGTACCTGTAGTAAGGTTTGTGTCTTTGCTAGCAAGAGCAAATAGCAAGTTCTCCAGAGTAGCCTCAGCAAAAGTGGTGTTTAGGTTAACCTGCATGCCTTGCTTGTAAAGCTTAGCAACGTCAAGCACCTGGTCTACCTGTACTTCACCGAAGTCAGGCTGGAACTGCAACTCAAGACCGTTACTGGTATAACCAATATTACGGAAGTCAGTGTCGGAAGATAGATCTTCCTTGAATGACTGACCTGCAGTATATGCTGGCAAATCAGCATCTGTTAGAGTACCAACTTCATATGTGAAGAGGGCAGCTGCACCAACGATGATGTTTGCACTTGTACCACGTGTATATGCCATATTTTTCACCTCTTATTTCTTATGGAATAAGTGGGGATTTCGTTTCCTCACTTATAGTATACAACCATTTATGATATAATTACGACTTGTGCCAGTCATAATCAATAATTATTTTATTTCCAGCATAGGTTCTTGCTGTGCCGAAATCTATTAAGTCTCTAGTCTCTTCTAGCTGATATATACGGATTTTATGGAAAAATGGTAGCAAAAAGTCCTGTCCAGATATGGACTTAGTATTTGGGGCTGTACCATTTGGCAATGTCTTTATCCATGCGTTTAGCTCCTGAGCAGACTCATCTTCTCTATCTAGGAGATCTTGCACTACCTGTGTGGCTTCAATAAGATCTACTGGATCTCCTGCCATTTTATAAAAGTAGTATAGTAGCTGTTCTGACTTGATGTGTGGGAATGGTCCCTTACGCATCTTTAGCATCCTGTCAAAGACTGCAAAGACCTCTCCTGCAGTGCTTGGAAATGTTTCTGTTAGTGCCTCTATGTCTGTCGGACTTGCTGGGAAGAACTTCATCTTTCCATCTGTTGGGTCATTAAATCTTCCTGGACCAAGCTCTGACGGAACCTTTTCTGCCAAATAAGCATTAATAAAAGCTGGTGGATAGTATATTGCCATTAATTAGTTCCTGCCTTTGCAATCCATCTATACCCTGCAGAAACTCCTGCAGACTTTCCATATTTTTTTCCAGCAGACAAATATTTCTTGTATAGTGTTGGTGTCTTCAGATATTCAGTGATACCGCTGTGTACCAAGAATGCTTGGGAGAAATAATTACTAAAGAACATATTCATAGCTGACTCAAAACCGCCCTGAGCCCTCTGTCCACCTGGATTATTAACGGTTACAGGGGATTTTGTAAACACTGTCTCTCCGTTTGACTCAAATCTCAAGGCTTTCTTTTTGGGAGAAATTGTAACTGGAATCCCCTTTTCCATTATATAAGCTTTATTATAGAATGGCTTTGTTGCCCCATTTGCAGCAAGTCTAGACTGAGAAAATTCTGAATCAAATGAGATGCCACCTCCGACTACAGAGTAGTTGATATCAAATAGTCTAGATGATGGACTTCCTGTCATGTTCCACTCATATACGTGATGAAGCATTTCCTTGTCAACACGTGCAAGAGTGTCTATAAAGTCTTTCAGGCCATCTACAGTAGTTTTTCCAAGATTGTTTAAGAAAGCATTTTTACCAGACTGCACGCCCTCTAAGAATCCCTCTGAATATTTTATGATGTTGTTCATCTCTTTGAAGAATGTTCTATCATCCCACTGGATAGCGATTGTCATTATACGTCCACCCCCTGGTTTTCTGATCTGCGAAGAACTACCTTGTAGTACTCAACTGATCCAAATGGCCCAACTATTGGCTCCTGAGAGGCTATTTCAAAGATAGTGGCCTTGCCGTCACGAACACCAGAAGTTTCTGTGTATATTCTATTACCTAGATTATCTTTAATATTGCTAACAACAATGTTAGTGATTGCTTGACCATCTTCCTGCGAGTTAATTCTAATGTCAGATTTTACACGACCTACCAGAATTAACTCTTTTGTAATATTAACATTTGGGATAACTTCTTCTTTTGAAGCCCCTGCTGCTGATGCAAAATAGCATGCAATAGTTTTATTATGAATCCAGTTCTTTTTGACATTACCATACCCACCCTGCTCAACAGTTGGATAGAACACTTCTGCAGTCATTGGAAATACGAAGTCTGTTTTTTCACATATAGCCATTACAGAACTCCGACTTTAGTAATAGACTTTTTATACTTCTCAAGTATCTTGTCTACTATTGCGTTACCAGTTCCTTCTAATAGCTTCTTGTCAAATTGGATTCTAAACTGATCCGTATTATATGATGTAACATACTTTTGATAGTAGTCAAGCTTTCCGCACTTAATATCTTCAATAAGCATCTTGGTTGCTGCCTCTACGTCTGGAGGAATAGCTCTATAGCCTTCATCAAGCACGAACAGATAATCGTAAGTTGCAGGGAATGCTCCAGAATTCGTTACCCCGAAGGCAAGATCGCCTCTAGCAATTGGTAGGCGGATAATAGGAGACTCTAACCTGTTGATGGCTCCAGACTCAACTCTTTCAATTGCAGAGTTATCCAAAGTAACCTTATAGGCATATTCATTCGTATTTGAGTCTACGTCAAACACCAAAACATTATTTTCATAAACTTTTAGAACACGATTTACATCTCTCCAGACTGGCTGTAGATCAGCACCGCTTCCAGAGACTTGATAAATTGATTTGTGGTTATAGAATCCACCATCAGTATAAGTATCGATAATTGATCTTGCAATAAGCTCAAGCATTTTATATTCAGCTATCTCAGAAGCTGTTACACCTAGCTTGTTAGGATCAGTGTATGGCCTAATGATGTCTAGGTTAGATTCAAAAATTACGTGCTCATGCTCAGCATCGTAGAATCTTATTAAAAACTGTCTATCAAACTGAACCTGTGTAAGTGGGAGTGTATACACAACTCTACCATTTGCATCAGATGTTGCAGTTGACTCAGAGATTGAGTGATCCACCAAGTCCTCAACATATACGATATATTCGTAATTAGGATCTGGAAGATCCCATGTTGTAGTTAGTGGAAATGGTGGAACCCTCAATACTTCCATTATAGGCCGTACCCCTTAGCAACTTCCTTTGGATCTGCTACACGAATACCGCTCTTGGTTAGCCACTTTTCAGCAGCATCTTTTGAAACAACGTTGAATCCCTTAGAGATTTTTCCAACACCCTCCCAGTGCAAATTGCGTGGTGAGTAAATTGCAACGATATCATCATTTGACTTAGTAGTTGCCTGCTTTGGAGCTGCTGGCTTCTTTGGAGCTGCTTTAGCTGTTCCAATTACACCATCTCCTACTGAACCAATTGCCTGTGCTTCAGCCTTACCAGATCCTGATGGACCAGTGATAACATCTTCTGCAGGCTTTGGTGCCTCTTCAATCTTAGCTTCTTCCTTGATATCTGCAACAAGCTCTTCTGCTTTCTCAGCAACTTCTGGTGCAATAATAGGCTCTTCGGCTACAATTGATGCAGGGACTACATCTTCATTCTTAATATCTTCAGACATAATGCCTCCTTGATTGTCTAGTTATATTATACATTATTATATGAGATAAGGGGCAGGAGCTTGGATGCCCCTGCCCCCTAAAAAGGTACTGTTTACAGATTATGCATCTGCAGCAGCGTCAGCGAACGCAATAGCGTCCTGCTCTTCCCACTGAATACCAAAGCGAACGAATACTGTGTATTCAATTGTGTCCTTCTTTGGCTTGTATTCACGGTTTACAGTGATGTCTCTCTGTAGACCCCAAACACGGTTCTGAGGGAATGTAAGGTCAACGTAGCCTTCTGGGTAGTATGGAACTTCCTGAACATCTACGCCAAGAACACGAGTAGAGCGAGCTCCACCAAATGTCTGACCAGTACCGTCTAGGTATGCCTGACGGTTTGCAGGGGTACCTGCTGGAGTTCCAGCAAATGCTTCAGCGATAGCGTCAGCAAGGGTACCGTTGTGCTTGATGATTCCCTGGAATGCGTCAGTACCAGCGTAGAACTTAAGGTTGTTCTTAAGTGCACGGTACTTGCGTGGCATTGCAAGGATGATCTTCTGCATAACCTCTGGGGTCCATGCATTGTCAGCTACTGTAACTACTGCTTCGTGAGCGTCACCGTCGTCCTTAACCTTGTTCACGAAACCATTCATGATTCCGAGGAACGCACCATCGGCACTGTTTCCAGTTCCGTTGATAGCAAGGTCTTCGATGTCGTTTGCGAATGCATTAGTCATAAGACGTACTAGGTGATCCTCAAGAGCACCACCTTCAATACCATCTTCTAGAGCTTCAGCTGAAACTTCCCAGTCAAGACGAATCTTCTTGGTAGTAAGTTCAACCTTAGAGAATGTAGCACCAGTGTTTGTGTAGTCACCGTCAGCCTGTGTAGCAGCACGGATAACACGCTCACCAACGTTAACCTTCTCAAGTTCCATTGTGTTGGCTCTCATTGTTACACGACGACCATCGTTAGCAAGAACAGTCGCATCCCAAACATAGTCGATAAAACGACGTGCTTGTTCAGGACGCAGGATACCACTGCCAGCATCACCTGAAGGATTTACTGCGTTAGGTCCTGTGGTTACACCAAAGGCAGCTGTTGGGATATTTCCAACGGCACCACCAGTAGCATAGTTACCAGGTACAGCAGCACCAGCTGCTGAACCAGATGCGAATGCACCTTCACCGTTGTAAAGACCGCTGTCAGCACCTGCTGCATCTGGATTATTTTTCTTAATTTCTTCCGACATATTGTCACCTCCTAAGTGATGTATTACTTAAATAGATCGGCAGTTTTGAGGAAACGTCCGCCCCATATTGATTTTTCAACCTGTATCTCAGGCTGTTCCTGCACGATATCACCGATATCGCCAGACTTGCGAAAAGCAGTGTCAGCTTCTACAGCGTCAACTCTCTTCCCAAATTCATCAAAGTTGCTCTTTGATTCAGTTACCTCATTTTTTACTGAATCTAGAGATTTTGCCAATACTGAAATTTCTTCTTGCATTGACTTGATTGTTGATACAAGATCGCTAAAGGCTGATGAAACAGAATCTTTCATATCGGCAACTGCCTTTGAAATATCTGATACATCGTCTGACTTAGTAGCCTCTTCCTTGTCATCTTCTTCGCCAGATGCATCATCTGACTCTTCCATGACTTCGGTACCTGGCTTGTCATCTTCATCTTTGTCATCGCTCTTCTCAACAACATCTGACGTTTCTACGTCTTCTGCTGGAGCCTCTGCGACAACTTCTGCCTCTGGAGCGACCTCTGCGTTTTCAACAACTACATCTGCAGCATCAGACTTTTCGACTGTTGCCTCTGTTGTTGTTTCTTCTGTCATAGGACTTACCTCCTTTGTCATCTTAGAAAGATTAATGCCTTTAGCACTATCAACTAAGAACTTTATCATGTCTACTTTTTCGTTATCATCTTTTTCGACAAAACCAATATTTTGCATTAGTTCGCCTGATACTGGGCTAGAGAGAGTCTCTTCTTCTGATAGAAGAACAATTCCAGCTTCCTTATCGTAGAAAACATTTTCAATTACTGTGTCAGCGACAATGCCAGACATTTCATTAACGCCATCTGCCTTTTGTACGGATAGGATATTTGCAAACTGATTTGCTGGATTATCAACAAGAGATAGTTCTGTTAGGTCATAGCTCTTAATGACTCTAATTGTAGAATCTACCTTCTCATCATATGCGTCATCCCACTTGTTCATTCTACCGCCGATAGAAAAACCAGAAAGGGTACCGTCAAGGACCTTTTCCCAAGTGTCCTGAGCACCCTTTGAAATATATGCAGAAACATAGATGCCACTATACATCTTTTTTGTTTCTGGATCAAAATACTTTTCTTCTTTAAACGACACCATCTTGCCAACAGAAATTGGCTGGTGCATCTCACGGATATTTCCACGGAAACGCTTAAAGGCATCTAGACTAGCTTCTGGAGTAACGATATCTGACTGCTTATCAACATTGTCAAGTGTAGCGAAGCCAGAGACAATACGTTTTTCCTGATCCACTTTAGATAGTGGCATTGAAAGACGGATGTCGTTTCCGTCTGTAGTCCATTGTGCCTTAGAAATAGTCATCGTAGTATAATTATAGAGCCCTTTTTTGCAATATTACAGTTTTATAACATTTGGTATTATTATACCATATTTTTTACTGACTGGCTCTACCCTCACCTTTTGGATTTCTTCCAGACACAGTCGCAGGACTGTCTGATGCATTGTTTGTGCGTTGAGCATCTCTTGCATCATTTCCAGAACTATTTGGACCTGCCTGTTCTGGCTTAACCTCTAGAGGCTTTCCACCATCTCCATCTGGACGTGCACCCATGCCAATAATTTCACGGGCTTCGTCAGGAACCATAATCTTATTCTTAACATAACGCTCAAGAATTTGTGATTGAGCAATTTCATCTGTAAGAGTAAGCTCATTGAACTTAAACTCCAAAATGTCAGTCTTCTCACGAATAATTCTATTAATAATTTTTTGCATAGCATCTTGTCTAGGACGAGCCACCTGCTCTTTAAATGTTCTATCTTGTGCTATTGCTGCTGCAATTGCAGCTGAATCGCCACCACCAATTTTAGAGAGTGGGACCTGGTGAGCAACCAAAATATCGTCACGGTTACGAATACGATATTCATTAAATGATGCTTCTTGTGTTCCTGTCTCAACTGCTTCCATCTTAAACTCAACCTTATTAGTATCTGAGTCTCCAGGTAGTGGAATATACAGAGTTCGGTGGTTAGAGCCCTTTAGACTTGTCTGCAAGAATCTAAACATTTTGTCCTCAGCATCTTCTGAAAGTTTTGCACCTTTAAGAGTTACCACATAACGAGGAACACCCTTATTTGTAAAGTAATCAATGTTATATTGTGATGCTAGCTGATCTCCATGAAGAGCTGAGATGGCTGACATGATGTCTGGCACACCATAAAAAGTATTTAGCGGAGAGTATGACTTAAAGTGAATAATCTCGTTTGGACGTGGGTCTGCTGTAATTGGGTTTGGGTTTTTAGCTTGGAAGTTTCTGAAGTATACAATTCTATTTCCAATAATTTGCAAGTAGCCATCACGAAGTCTTCTTACACGCATTGTCGTTGATGGGATGTGACCAATGTAGCCAATATCTCCAGCAGTTGTTCTGCCAATTTCAAGGTATCCATTTCCAGTAGCTTCATAGTCTGTCATTACCTTCGACATAACTTCAGTAAATGATTCATCTAGGTTTAGACTTTCTAGCCAATCACGAAGCTCTACCTTCATTCTTTCGATACGCTTTTGTGCCTTTTCCTTTGCAGTTTCTTTTGACTGTGCCTCTAGAGAGAGCATTGTTCTTTTTGAAATCTCAAAGTCATAGCCTAGCCCAACGATATTTTCTACCTTTGCATCAATAGCTGCATGGTTGGCGAATGATGTGTCGTAATAGTTAGCTAGTTCGTACAGGTTCCATGGTGGAGTGATAACATCAAACATTCCATATCCATTGCGGTATACCCTTCCAGGATTAATCTCCTTAGAGCGTGCACCATCTTTTCCACGATTAACCGCAAGAGCACTATCCTGATATCCAAGATCATTAATATCAATTCCAGTATTTACAGTTCTATTTTCAATAAGAACATCTGAAGCTTTTGCTAGACGATCAGTTCTACGCTTAAAGTTTTTCTCAATTCCAGAGTAATTTTTTAGCTCATCCCAATTCTTCATAAATGGGTCATGATCTTTAAAAAGATCTTGTTGTTCTTCAATCTCTGGCAACGAAGCATTGATATATCTTATTTCTTCAAATTCTGACATTATTCTGAATCTCCATAAAGCTCTAGGGTTTTCTTTGCAGCGATTACAGCACCAAGATCATTCATGGATGGAATTAGACCATTATTCATTCTGTCTACCTGCTCTGAGTGCTCTTCGTCTGAGATCTTACGCATGTTTGGATAGAATACTGCACGTCCCTCTGGCTGCCCCCAATACTTTGCAGCATCTGCTAGCTCTTTAATTCTAGCCTTATCATCTTTCATGCCTTCAATAGATAGTGCGTTTCCACTTCCATCAGTAAACGGTTTACCGTTTGGCTTCATCCATACATATGTCCCAAATAGGGAAAAGTTCTCTTCAATTACCTGTACCTTGGTGTCACCAACTTGACCAGGAAAGCGTGGTTTTTGTTTTTTCATAACCACTAGTATACCATATTAAACAGAATTAATAGTAAAAAGCCTTGTCACAGAGTTAGAAATGACACGATATTTACTTCTAAATATCCTTAGAATAGATTTATCATCTACCGTAATCTTCGATGCACCGACATAGGCTGCGTAGATATCTGATGGGTCAACCCCGTAGAAGTTTTTGCTTGACAGAACTAGAACCTCAAACCACCTAAAGATGCCCTTCCAGTCCTTCCAGTCAAACTTGATTCTTCCAGACTCTTTGACACTAAACCATGGTCTAACTGCAACTGTCTGAACCTGCTGAAGCCTTGATGAATTATAATAAGAAATGTTATTAATCATTAGTGGCCCCGTTATTCTAATAGACCCACCAGTAAGGCTGCAGTCAAGATAATTTGAGAATCCGATTCCAATTGCAGCCCATTGCTTGATAGTTAGGACTGGGTCCTTTACAATTCTTCCATTAATATAATATCCAATGCCATTCTCAATCTGACCAGTCTTTACGTTTATTGCATATATTTTGCCTCTAGTACCGTTTGGATGTGTAGCCTGAATAAAGAATTTTATATGAGATGTATTTGACTGTATCTCAAAAACCTCTGTTGGGCTGTATGGGAAAAAGTCATCATCATACATAGCAAAACACTGTAGAGCAATAACCTTATAGTTAGATACTTTTTCTTGGTTAATTGGAATTTCAATTCCACGGGATTGTCTGCTATTAAATAGCCCCCTAAGCTTTATCCCACTCGTTTTAGTAAGATAGAGATATGGGGTGCTACCCTTATATATGCTAAAAGGATTTTCAGATTTATAGTCATAATAGAACCCATTTTCAGTAAATGGGAACATGTCTGCACCATACCTGGTACCAATTGGTGTTGGCTTGTTATCGCTCAGGGCTAGTGATGACAGCTCTAGGCTTTGAATGGCGATTGGCTTTTCTGAAATTCTGTCTGCAGAGATAACAACCTCAACATACATATTTGTCTTTGTAAAGTCAACATTTTTTGGTGGGTAGATAATCATGTTATCTACAACCTCATATTTTGTATTTAGCCATTCTTCTCCTGGGCGAATCATTCCGTCCCTTGGTGCAGAAATTAGATTTGTATAGTACGCTGATGAGTAGTTATCTGTTACAGATATATCTTTAAAATAAACATATGTCTTTACTATTGATTTTGATGTGTCGAACTTGTATGTTTGTCTTGTGTTATATCTTAAATCGTTGTAGTCTGTATACCCAGTATATAGATGATTGTCAAGATCACTATATTTCTTTTGAGATGGAATTGAGAACTTTAGAGCTAAATCCTGATAAAGCCACTCAGAATCTTGCTCAACTACTGCAACCGAAGCTGCTGGCGATGGATATGCCACGTTAAACTGAATAAAGTCAAGATCATATCTACTGTCTCCAGACTCTGAAGTTACATATTTACCAAAGTAGGACAACGGAAGTGCTGATAGCCAAGTTCCATTAACCTTTCCATCAAAATATACGGTATCTGAGTTTTTTAAAGCATATAGGGTATAGCTGGATAGATTAGACTCTATTAGTCCTGCACTCACGTGTTGGGCTACAGTTCCACCATCTAGCAAAAACTCCCAAAATGAAGTGCTGTAGAGTCCTGCGTCATATTCACCTTCAGTGTCCTCCACTAATTCTGCATCCCATACCAGTCCACTTGGAGCAAAATAATCAGATAGCTTCTCTGTTGCGAATAGGTTTGAAAATGATACAGAATAGATGTTCCCAGAGAACGTGTCACTATTTCCAGTTCCACCCACATATAGAGATAAGCTTTTATGCTTAGATAGGAATATTGAAATTTCATTTCCAAAATACTTTGAAGCTCTAGACAGATGAAGACCAACAGCAAACTTTTCTCCAGGATAGTATGGCAAAGTTTCTGCAATTGTCGTAGTCTTATCCAAGAACTTTAGGGTATATGTAATGTTTCCTTCGGTAAGTCTAACGGAAAGTTTATCTCCAGTTAGCCTGTCTCTGATTTCAAATAGGGTTTGCTCTGTAGTTGGCAGAGCTATAGTTTTAAAGACTGCATAAAAAGACTCTATCCCATCTTGAAGAATATCAAAGTTTTCGTATAGCATGTAGCTATTTTCTGGAAGTTTGATGAATTGAACGTCTTCATTTTGAATAGGCAAAATATCTTTTAGAATTTGCTCCTGCGTAGATGTCTTAGATACAATGGATACATCACTGTAGGATGGAATTTTGAGATAGTCAGTATTTGTCATCAGATTATTAGAGATACCCCTTGACCACTGACCAACCTTTGGATATGAATAATTATTCGTATACTTTGCAAATTGATAGTCAATCGCAACGCTCTTACCACCATAAGCTACGTTTAGGGACTCTGGGTTTTCTACACCCTGACCGTAAACCCATCTTCTTTTAGCAATAATTTTAGATATGGCATATGTATATGTTGATACTGGCCCAATTTCAAAGATTGAAACATCTTCTCCTGAGTAGAATCCTATCCAATCTTTTTCTACCCCAGATTCAGTGTCTGATGGTAAATGGTCTAGATCTAGTTCAGATATTTCTCCAACAATTTCACCATTAACAAGTAGTGAAGCTTTATCTTTTAATATTGATACGTGTATTAGCATTGGTCTATACCATTCACCAACGTAGTGTGAGCAGGAAAGATTTCCGATTCTCAACTTCAAGAATGGCCCATTAACATATATTCCATCTGTTGATGAAACTGGACCAATAATTCTAAAGTCTTCAGATGCTGAATGGTCTATCTTTATCCAAGTTTCTAGAGTGTAGTTTCTATTTTTACCAGACTTGCTTAAAAACCCTAGGCCAGGAATAATTATAGACGGCCTACCGCTAACATTTGGATATATTGACATAGATGTATTTGCACCATAGATCATTGGAATCCCCAAGTTTTTACCAAGTATGTGGTTACCATTACACAGAGAATAACCATCTTTAGTTGACTCTGCTGCTGCTAGAAGCTTTACCCCAGTTGCAGACTCTCCAATTCCGTACACATTCTCTATGATTAGCTCTGGGGTTACACCCATAGACTCAGAATTAAACTCTTCAGACCACTGGCCCATTGAGAGTCCGTTAAACAAAAATATTACTTCATCATTTGTTGCATTAGACAAAAACTCAATCTCAATAAATACCCTAAATTTAGCAGACAGATCGTATGGCCTATCAAATGTTTCTGATAAGAACCCCCATTTGCCACCAAAGAAGCTGTTAAACCTTTTAGAAATTTTTGCTTCACCATATGTAGGATCGTTATAAGACAAACCAAAAGTTACTGACTGAATGTGCTCAGCAGACGTATACAAGAATGTTGCTAAAGTGAAGGTTGACAAAAAACTGTCCAATGAAGAAAAGTCTGAGATTTCATTGCTCATCAGACTTACTGTCTTAATACTAGGATTGCCAACGTTATGAGTAACCACCTTAAAGACTGGCTCTGGTTGAACTGGAGTATCTAGAGTTGACGTTACGCTAACAGTCGTGTCTGTTGACAAAATGTTCCACGATGACATGTCTCCCTGAGACCTAGAAATCATAGAGACATAGTCTGCCTTATCCTGAAGTGGCCAGTGTCCTAGCGGATGCTCAGCTAGAATTTTAGAGGAATAGAGGCTTAATGATGTAGTCATTGTACATCTATTTTATCATACTATACGTGTAAACCAGCGTGGAGTTGTGTATCTGATTCCATCCGATATTGCCTTTACTCCATGAACATAATCTGGATTATCTGGGAATGTTAGGAGATCTCCTGGCTCAGGTTTGTAGCTAATTCCATATTCTGGAAAGTATATTTCTCCGCCAGAATAATTACTATTTATATAGATAAGCGTTGCAATATCATTTGGCTTGCTGGCATCAAAGTGCTCGTGCATCCCCCAGCCTGGTTCAAATCTTGCAATATGTGTCATTTGTGGATCAAACTGCTTAAAGTTACCACCATATGTATTCAGAACAAAGTCATAGACTTTAAGGCCCCACTCTGTAGCTAGTGCACGACAGTCATTGGTTTCTTGATCCATCGACTTAAAAGTATTTACCGTAAATTCTTTTTCGTTATTTCCAAATTCAATAAAATTAGAATCATTGGAAACAGAGTATTTGTGTAATTTTTCTGCAACATCAGCAGGCATAAATCCTTTTACGTAGTGAATCTCATCTTGTTTTGTCATTTAAAACTCATTCCATTATTATGTTTTGGCATATTACTAGCATCACAGCTACTACACTCTAATCTAACAATTCCAGTAACTGGGCAAGCTGCACCCTTAGTTACTTTATGACCAATTATAAAACATTTAAATCTTAGCATCCAGTTCTTCATTATTCTATCCTTGTCCAGTTTTCAGACTCTTGGCCTATATGTGATTTTGGAGCTATATCATATGCCAAAGTAATCCTTTGCTCATCAGATCTCCAATTACCCATACCGTGTGGGTGGCCAGTTTCTGACACAACAAGTCTATTATTTTTATTTACATTAACTTTTATGTTATCTGGATTCTTAAACACTTGGTAGACGGTTACTGATGGCTCTGCATTTACACAGTAGTATCCATGAAACACTGGTGCTCCAACACCGCCCATATGCTCATGCCATTTCTCCTCATGGTCTATTGGAGAGACATCCCACATATCATCTTTTGCATTTCTATTAAACCAGCCATGAACATACCACTCTTCGGAGGCATAGTCTATTCCGTAGTACTCACAGGCCTCCAGCAAGGCACTTTTTATTCCATTCTTTAGCTTTTCAATATCAGGATTGCCCATATCAAAAATATTATAGTATGACAATAGGGCTGTTCCTGCTCCAGATGGTCTATCCTTATATATAGAAAGCATTTCTTGAGGAATCTCAAGCTCAAGCTTTCCAGACCTAATGCTATTATCTAGATCTATTGTCCAGGACATAAGACTTTCTAGGTTAGCATCTATATCTCTTACAAAGAATTTATGCTCCATATTTTATACCAATGGAATCCAGTGTTGCTCAATTCCTGAGTCGTGACCGCCGATGTCGTTAATGCTTCTTGTGTCGTATGCGATTGTCACCCTACGCTTATCCTTATCTCCCCACCAACCTCTGGCGTGTGGATGTCCAGTTTCAGACAGGATAGCTCTTGAATTTTTATTTACATTGTCAAATGGAGTAACTTTGTTAACATTATAGTATGTTGTTGATGGCTCTGCGTTTACACAAAAATAGCCATGAAGATCTGGAATACCTAGTCCACCACAGTGTTCGTGCATATTTGATTGCACATTTTCAGATATGTAGTATTCTTCTGTACAAGCGTCTTCTTTTTCTACGTTCATCCACCCCTGAATATAGTATGCTTCGGACTTAAAATCTGTTCCATAGTACTCACAGGCCTCTTTTGTCATCTCTGTGACTGCTGACAGAAGATCCCTGATTACTGGGTGGTGTAACTGAAAAATATTATACTTTCCCAGCAGTCTGGTTGTCATTCCACCCAGAGCATACTTCTCTTCTGCCTCTTCTTTAGTAATACCTGGAAATCTACCGTCAAGCATATCTTTTTCACGCTCTATGCAAAAATCATAGAGACTGTCTAGGTCATCCTGAGATATGTCAAGAAATCTTTCAAAGAATCTATGACTTGGCTTATTATCTATCATGCTAGTGGTATCCAATGCTGTTCATTCGCATATCCGCCACGCTTTAGATATTCTAGAGGAGTAACATCGTAGGCTACCGTAATTCTTGGACCATCCCAGTCCCAATCACCCATTGCATGTGGATGACCCATTTCTGAAAGAATTGCACGGTTATTCTTATTAATATTTTCAACCTCATTATCAAACACAATGTAGTGTGTTGATGATGGCTCTGCTGCCACTGAGTAATAGCCATGAAAATCTGGGGCACCTGGACCACCGTGTTCGTGCCAATTTAGTTTTCCATTACCAGAGTGGTTAATATTAAACCAACCTTGAATCATAAACTTTTGCTCATCAAAATCAATTTCGTAGTGCTTACAAGCTTCACGAACCATGCTTCCAACTGCCTTATACAGTTCATAAATTCCATCAATGTGGAACTGGAAAACATTGTACTGTCTCCACTTCATTGTTGAAACACTATTGGAGTCTTTCCATGCCTCAAATGGTGACATTGGTGTGACTCCAGGTAACTTAGCTTGCTCAATTAGCTCGTAACGAATTTGCAGTTCTTTTGTAAGAAGTTCTAGGTCATTATCCAAATAACGCTCAAAGAACTTGTGTCCCTGCGTAGTCTGACTAATGCTACGCAATGGTGTTTGGTCTTTATACATGCTCATACTCCATTCTGTGTATAAGATTATTATACACTATAGAGATGATAGATGCTTATCTAAATCCGAATACTGAGAACTTAGGGGCAAAACCGAATACCCCGAAGAATCCAAATACTGAGAATGGCACGAAACCGAATACTGAGAAAGGAACAAAACCGAATACTCCAAAGAATCCAAATACTGAGAATGGTGCAAAGGCGAACACTCCAAAGAATCCAAATACTGAGAATGGAACGAATGAGAACGTTTGTACAGTATTACTTCCTCCTGAGACACTAGAGTTTCCGTTAGCGTTTGTAGCATAAACAGTATATGCCTGAGTTTCTCCACCGCCCTGACCAATATTGATTGATGTGCTTGATGTATCTCCAGATGTTCCATCATTTCCAGTTACGTGATAGTTGGTGATAGTTTTTCCACCAGCGTCTGGGGCATTCCATGTCACAGTGTCGTAGTTTGCTCCATATGGAGATGTAGCCGAAACACCAGTTGGGACATCTGGAACAGTTGTAATGGCCACAGATGCTGAGGCTGCTGAGACAGGGGAAGTTCCAACTGCATTCGTAGCAGTTACTGTAAATGTTGGCGTTGCATTTGAGGCAATGCCAGATACAATAATTGGTGATGATGATCCAGTGTTTGTCTGTCCAGTAGAAGCTGTAACAGTATATGATGTGGCAGCTGGAGAGCCTTCTGGCAATGCAAATGATACTGATGCAGCACCATTATTGTACGCTCTACCAGTTCCTACATCTGTTGCAACTACGTTAATAGGTGCTTGAGGCTGCAAAAAGTCATTTGCTTGTTGAGAGTGTCTACCTGCTCTTTTGCTCATCTATATATCCTTATCTAAGTAGTTTTAAGCTGAAAGGTCTCCGTACACTACCCATGTATCTGCTGCTCTCTTGAATAGAGTTGCAGATGACCATTGTGTACGTAGTTTTAGTCCTGGTGTAGCATTTACAGTTACTCCTGCTGCTCCAGCAATTGTAATCTGTCCTGCTCCAGTTTGAAGAATGTCGAATGAAGTTCCAACTGGGTATGCAACAGATGCCTCTGTTGGAATTGTCAGCGTCACTCCTGTAGATGAATTAATCTCAACAAGCTTGTCACGATCTGATAGAACAGTAGTGTATGCAGTTGTTTGCTGATTAATTGATGTCAGTGATGGTACGCCCTGCTTTACCTGGACTCCGTCTGGGTACTCTACCCCACCTAGCTTAAGTGTGTCATACGTTACTGACGAGAAGTCAATTACGTTTGCTACTGGCTCTGGTCCAGCAGAAATAAGCTTCCACTTGCTGTCTGATGCGTCACGAACAAGCCCTGTGTGTGCGTGTCCTGCCTGGACATCTCCATAGGCACCAAAAATACCAATGTCTAGAGCATCTGTATCGAATTGCTCAGAAGCTAGGTAGATCAGTGAGTCTGTAACATCAAGGTTTGCTGTATCTACGGTAGTAGTTGTACCCTGAACAACAAGATTTCCAGTTACTGTAATGTTTTCAACTGTTGCTGTTCCAGTGATTGTTGGGGCAATCTTTGTTGCATAAAGTCCTGCAGCTGTGGCTTCTGCTGCAGTTTGAGCAGCTTCTGCATCTCCAGCAGCGTCATAATTTACAGCCAGTCCATCTGCATATGCTGCAGCAGCTGTAAGTGCATTATCTGCCTTTGCCTGTGCTCCAGTTTGTGTCTCAAGCTCTGCTGTATTTGCAATTCCGTGAACATTTAGTGTATCTGAATTGTGATCAGAAATTGCTGTAGATAGGTCAGTGTCGGTTGCCAATGTAGAGTCTGTAGAGATTGTAAGGCTATTTGTAGCATCATCATATGTTGCAACGATTCCAGATGTTCCAGAGATCATTGATGCAACTGCATCCTGAGCTCTTTCTATTGTGAAGTACTCATTTGTGCCTTCGTCAATGTCTGATGTTGTTGCAGCAGCTAGTCTATCTGTTATTGCAGTCTGGATGTCTCCTGCAATCTCTGTTCTTGATGTGTTAATGGCTGTATTTCTATCAGCTACCTCTGTAGAAATAGCATCTGAAATTGCTGTATTTCTATCTGTAACCTCTTCTGCAATTGCAGCTGAGATTGCACTGTTTACAATACCGTTAGCATCATTAATAGCTGCAGCAATCTCCTGGAGAGTGTCTAGAGTTGTAGGAGCATTCTGAATAATGGTAGCAAGCTGTTCGATTGGAATTTGAGCTGATTCGTTAAGGGTTGCAACACCGTTGGCAACTCCCTTTTCTGTTAGAAGAATGTAGTCGTCAAGGCTTCCACCTAGGTCTTCTAGGTTCTTAAAGTATGATAGGTCTATCCAATTGGCAATCCCATCACCCATCTTAAACTGACCTGTGTCGGTCTCAAAACCGATTTCACCAGCTGATAGAACTGGGTTAGCATCAGTCCACTGTGTGGCTGTGCCTCTACGTTGCTGCATTCTTGTTGCCATTAAAAACTCTCCTCTATATGGTATATTGAATACCAAATACTTATATTATATCCTACTTTTTAGTTAAAATTATCTGTAACTGAGCCACCATCAAAGATAAGAGTAAACTCTGTTGATGATGGACTACCGCCATCGATTCCACTAGACATAGGACTTGCTGGAATAGATCCACCTTCACGGAAGGTAGTTGTTACTAGTCCATTTCCGCCAATAGATGTATCGTGAATGTGCTGAGGAACATTTAGTGTATCATCAACATTTGCTACAGTTAGCCATCCATCAGTTTCATCATAGACGTTAATTCTTTTTGTTACTGTGTCAAACCACAGCTTTCCAGCTGCAGCTGATTCAGGAGGGGTAGAGGCAACAGTAACACCGCTAGCATTTGCGTTCAAATATCCACGGGTTACCACATGTGTGTCATCTGTTGGATTTCCTGCCACGACAGGTCCACCAAAGACTCCACCTTCTGCTACCTGAATTCCATGTTTTACCTTGAAATCCTTGTTTACTGTTGCCATCTACTATACTCCCTTTAAATTATCTTAAGCGATAAGTGTTCCTACTACTGTAACGATAGAGTTATTGTTAGCTGTTGTAACAAGTAATCTTACGTTACCAGCATTTACATCTGCAGTAATTGTTGATGCAGAACCATTAGTTCCAACAATTGCATACTCAGTAATTGCTACGTTGTCTGTTGAGTCAAGGGTAATCATTACCTTTGAAAGCTCTGTGTGAGTTCCATAGGCTACCTTAACTGTATATTCAGCTGAGCGGTGTGTTGTATTTGCAAACTGGTGTGCAACTACCTGGCTAGCTACCGCAACTGATTGGGTTGCTGCAACCTGGGTTGCTACAGAATTGATGTCAATTTCTGTAAAGTTTGGAACTACAGCCTCAAGAGCTGACACAGCACGAGCATCTGTGAAGTAGAGGTTGGAGGTTCCCTCTTCGATGTCATCTGTTGTCAGCAAGTCTATAGCATCACCAATGGTTCCACCAACTGCAGCTACTGCCCTCTCAGGTGTGAAATATAGATTGACTGTGCCCTCTTCAATATCATCTGTATCAATAGCATTGATAGCGGTTGAAATTGCAGCGTCACGGTCAATCACCTCCTGTCCGACTAAGCCAAGAGCATAGGCCTCAGCGTTAGTCTCAGCTGTTGCTGCTGCACCTGCTGCATCATAATTGATTGCAAGTCCATCAGCATAGCTGTTAGCAGATGTTAGTGTTGCTGAATCTTGTGAGTCAACGTACGTTGTGTCTGCTTTTGTTGAAACTAGGTTTGCTACGTCTGTTGCATAGCTTGGATTGTCTCCAATCGCTGCAGCTAGTTCATTTAGAGTATCTAGTAGTGCAGGTGCTGAGTCAACCAAACCAGCAACAGCTGTGTCTGTGTAAGCATTTGCGTTTGTAAGAGCACTTAGAGCAGCTCCTGCTGTGTCATAGTTAACTGCTAGGCTATCTGCATAAGCTTTTGCATCTGTCTCTGCAGAAAGAGCTACGCCATCAGCGTAAACATTTGCTGCAGTTTGAGCTGCTGCTGCAGAACCTGCTGCATCATACGCCAAAGCAGTTGCATCAAGTGCTCTTTGGTTTGTAAAGTAAAGGTTTGTTCCTTCTGCAAGATCATCAGTGTCGTGATTTGCAATGCTTGAAACTGTACCAGTTACATCACCAGTTACGTTTCCTACTACGTTACCAGTTACGTCACCAACCAAATCTGCGGTTACGGTTCCTGCTGCAAAGTTTCCAGATCCATCACGTTTTACAACGCTGTCTGGTGTGTTTGCTGAGGTTGCTGTACCACCAATAAGGTTGACAATATAATCTTGGTCATCTTGCTTCTTGGTTAGAACATCATAGTTATTGACGGTAGCTGTAGCACCTTCAACAACGAGACCACTCTTAACCTTAAAGTCTTTAGTGACTGTTGCCATGTTTATCTCCTTGTATATTACGCCTTAAGTCCAATACGTGCAAAACGTACTGTGACAGGTCGAATTATTGCATCTGGGGTTACAACTAAACTTGCTGTATCTCCAGTGCGAGAGACGCTAACGGTGCCCATATTCCCATCATTGTCAATTGTTCCGTACTCAGATACGCTGATATTGTCAGCATCACATAGTACGGTCAACTCTGTTGCATAGAACTTATTATCTCCATTTGTTGTCTTTGAAATTGACACAATGTACTTGACCATTCTCCAAGCAGTAGCATCAAAAGTATCGACAACAGTTGAGCTCTCAATCCCAGAGATAGTATTTTCATTATTACCAAATGACCCAAGATCTGTCGAATTAGCATTTGCAGTATCGATCAGTGCTTCATAATCACTCTGAGAAGGTCTGTCTCCAGTTTCAAAAAGTGTCTTGAGGTTTGTAAGAGAGGTTCTAGCCATAGTTATATTATACAGGATATTTAAGCATTTTAAAGAATGTAATTGCTATATCCAATAATGGCAAGACCAATGGCTGCAGGGTTTCCTCTATCGTATGTGTCTAGCCCAATTGCAGAAAATCTAACTCTAAATGGTAGATGTTCTACAACATCTATTCTAGCAACGTACTTAATATTTTTAGCATTTACAAAGTTTGCTGGAAGTATAGACTGAACTTCACCGATAGGATTTACGGTTGACTTAATAAAGAATAAATTTGAATTGTCTGTAGTGATTACTTGCGTCTTGGCCATTAGCGATCAGTTACCTCTGCGATTACAGTCATAATTCCACGGCATACCGTCCAAACTACGACAGCATCGGAGAGCTGAACATCAAAAATATCATTTGTTTGCAATAACTTGCATTGTGCTGGCAGCAAAGTAATCGTAAATTCTCCAGCATTGTCAAACTCTGTCTGAGCTGGAGTAATATGAAAAAGTTTTTCAGTTCCACGTCTAAAGTCTGCCTTAATAACATAGTCAGCAGGGACAATTGGAACACCAGAGTCATCTTCTACGTAACATCTAAAAGATGCGTAGTCACCCTTAACCACGGTCCATCGAATAACTGGTGGCGTAGCCCCAACCTCAATCTCGCCAGCGTCATTCACTGCCTGAGTTGAAGTAGTTGTAGTTGTACGAAGAACAGCCATAGTTTTATTATATCATTAATTATGAAAGACCAGCTTTGAGCGATCCCCATGTTGAGTTTGACTTTGCCCCGACAATTATTGAACCAGATACTGCTGGGTTAACAACAGTTGCGATTGCAGTTCCCTGATTTCCATCTTGTGTTGCAGTAAGTCCACCATTTTCTGCTACGAACAATGTCTGTCCTGCATCAAACTGTGATGTATTTACACCATTAATAACTCCTGCAACAACGACAACTCCTGTGCCAGAAATAGAAATCTCTGTTCTAGACAAGCCAAGAATAGCTGTAGAAGACGCAGCGGTTGCTTTAGATATTCCAACATTTGTACCATCGTGTCCTGTAATTATAACTGGAAATCCTGCTGGAATTGTTTCTGATGATGTATTTTTTGCTGGAATATCAACATATGATGCTTGTGGCAAAATTGTGTCAAGTCTTTCAGTCAAGCTTTTAATATCTCCGTGAACATTCACGGCATCTACTGCTAGAGGGAAAGGCAGGTTATAGTTTGTTGATCTTCCAGTTGCCATGTTACAAGTATACCAGACTTGTATTGAAAAATGACTCAAAACGTGTTATAATCTAATGGTACCTTTCGGGGTACTTTTTGTTCATATAGGCAAAAATGATCAAACAGAGTGACAACAAAGTGAAAATCGTGGAAAACTATAGACAAGCATATTCAAGGCTATCGCTGTAAAGAATACTGTCTGCCAGGACCTGTGACAGAGGTCGTAACAACATAAAAAATAAGGAGGTAGTCTTATGAAGGCTATTAAAGCAGTTGGCATTACTGCAACCACACTACTAATGCTAACAACATCTATCGCTCCTGCTAAGGCAGTTGAGCCTACTATTCCAAAGCTAGTTGCTATTGGATTAGACAATGTTTTGAAATCTGATAATCCAGAAACACAAAGCATGCTAACAAAGCAATATCTAAAAGTGCTAAAACTAAAGGATAACTCTAAGAAGATTTCTGTAGCAATCAAGAATCTTGAAAAGCATGTTGGAAAAACTTGGTACGTATTTTCTGGAAACACACCTAGTGGCTGGGACTGCTCTGGACTAACAATGTGGTTTTATGAGCAATTGAATATTGAGCTAGAGCATCGTGCTACGGCACAGGCACTTGGTGGGAACAAGGTGTCAGATCCTGCTCCTGGTGACATTGTTGCATTCCATTACGAAAATAGCTCAAAGGCATATCATGTTGGTATATATATCGGTAATGGGCTAATGATTCACTCCCCTGCCCCTGGGAAAAGAACATCAATAGACAACGTTAAGCGATTTGGTGGAACCTATAGCGACATATCTTATGTCAGATATATAGACTCTATCTAAATCCGAATACTGAGAATGTTGGAGTAAATCCAAATACTGAGAATGACGGCGTGAAGCTAAATACAGAAAAGCTGAACCCAAACACTGAGAATGGTGCAAAGCTAAATACTGAGAAGCTAAATCCAAATACAGAGAATGGTACAAAGCTGAACACAGAGAAGCTAAATCCGAATACTGAGAATGGGGTAAAGCTAAATACGTTGAATGGTGCAAAGCTAAACACGTTAAATGGTGAAAAGCTAAACACGTTAAATGCAGGGGTAAAGCCAAAAACTGAGAATGGCGTAAAGCTGAATATTCCGTAGACAAGATCTACCGATGATTCGTATGGTGCTCTATCTCCAGCTATTGGATTTTGAGAAAGTACTATATCATGTTTTGATTCATCAGATGGGCTTGAAAAATTCTGAGGTGTCTCAGTACCAACAATGAAGCCATCAGAAGCTATCTGTGACTTTGCTGTAATGCGAGTCAATCCAACAAGGTTTGAAATCTCTTTCATACCCTTTGAAGATGCCCACAAGCCGAAAGAACCTAGCATCTATGTATCCTAAGCCGTCAAATCGCCTATTAGTAGCCAAGAGTTTGTATCGATTTTTGTAAGCACTGCACCAGAATACTGTGCTGCGATCTTTCGATTACCATTCTTACTATTTAGTGTAACTGTTCCGCTTACTGGTGCTATAGAAACGTTTCCAGAACCTAGTCTTAGAACTTCTACCTTCTGACCAATCTTAAAAGAATTTGAAGCATTTTCTGGAATATAGATAACTGTGTCTGTACTGTCGGTTACCTTTAGGCTTATTCCTGCATCTGTTGCAACAAGCGTATATGCGTTTGCAGAAATAGATGGTGCCTTCAATATGGCAGCATCGCTTGATGAACGCCATCTTGTTCCATCGTAAAATTGAATATCATTAATTGTAGAGCCATCAGCTGCCTGTGCAACGAATGCCACTAGACCAGTTACTGGAGAAGTAAGTGCTGCATCACGCTCAGCAGGATTTAGGAAGTTATTGATACCAGCCTTGTCTTTTACAACTGCATCAAAAGTTACTGGAGAAGAAAATTCATGATCTCCAGTCCAAACATAGTCTGCTGATGGATTAACTCCACCTGCTGCTGCAATGGGAACCCATACGGATCCATCAAATATATAAGCTACTTTTCCATCTGCACTAATCGTTGCCATTTATTAACCTACTACCTTCCAAGAAGTTGTTGCGGTGTCATATACCTTCAAAACTGGTGTAGCACCGCTGCTATCTACCCAGAGTAGTCCATTAAATAATTCAGTTGTTGGAGTAGTTGTTTGATACACTGCAACTGCTGGAGATGGGACAATGTCAATTGCTGCCGAAGTCATCCAGATTTGCCCAGAAATTGGACTAGCTGGCTCCGTTCCATAAGAAGATCCAATACCTAGTGCACGGATAGCTGCAATCTCTTGTTCAATAACATGGACATATCTTGCAATCGAAGGATTTGGCAATGCTGACTTTGCAGCAGCAATTCTAGCCTCTTCGGTACTTCCAGGGTAGCTATCTGGATTTGCATTGTATGAAGTTGATCCATACAAGAATAGCTTTAAGGCAGCTTGAATGTCAGCAGGATCATCATATCCTGGAATAATTGTATTAAATACACCACTTCCATCAGTGGTACCATCAATATTTTGCGTAGCCATTTTTCACCCTTCCAAAATTATACCATAGTAATAAATACGTGAACTGTCTTTTCTCCAGACAGCAAGGACCATTCACCGTTCACATATTCTGATGCTTTTATGGTAATTGGTAGGGCCAGAATCTCATCTGGCGATAATGCGATGTCGCTCAGATATACTGCTGATGCGATAGGATTTTGTGCAACAATTGTATGCTGAACGTTAAAGCTTCCAGAAGACATGCTGGCTATTGAAACATTTCCGCCAGTGATTGAAACAATTGGAATCCAAATCTCTGCACTTCCATTTGAAAAAGATAATACCTCATTCTTGCTGTAAGTGTTTGGATTTAGTTTGAACAATGCTTTCCAGCCATACCCAGATGGCTGAGAGATGTATTGGTAAACCCATTGGTACTCATCGTCTGATGGCAACAGATTAATATACATGTCGTATACTGCTGGAGTTGATGGCAGGGTTACTAGATGTGGCTTTCCCTGTCCATAAAGAATTAAGCTTCCACGATCACCACGCTGGCCATAATCTACAGCGATTTCAATATCAGATGGACCGCTAAGAACATTTAAGTTTATTGATGAGATGGTGCTTACGATATCTACCACTATAGTGCACCGCTAACTTGGTCTGTAACTGCAATAGTTCCAGTAACTAGAGTATACACATATGGATATGGTGTAGAGTTCTTTGTTATTTCAACGTCGTACACATATGTAATAGTTGGGTCAAGCTGTGACCCCACACCTGGCAAAATCGCACATGTGACATATGTCAAACTATTTGTTGAGTCGGTTGTGATTTCTGCAAATCCAGTTAGTCTGGTTGCACCATCACCTCTAGCATCAGCAATAGTAAATTTTGCTGTATTAAACAGTGTTAGGTCAAATGCTGCACCAGAGTTATCTTTTGGATAAATTCTAAACTCAAGGGTATCGCCCTTGTAATATTTCATGTCATATGATGCTGGGTATGCCATTATGCTTGCCTCTCGTATGTTCCACTAACAATAAAGCTATCTGCTGTTGCAAGAACTAGTGGAGAGTTGTAGTCAACATCGTAGAACTGGCTTCCTGCAGAATATTTTAGGCTAGCTGTTGTGCTTCCAAGTGTACCATGTACGCTGAGTGTATACTTTACCGCTGCAGATGCGTCGTTTATAATTCCATCACGAACAACAAAATCTGCTGCTGGTGCAAATGGCAGGGTAAGGTTATAAGATCCAGTACCAAAGTTTGAAACATATGTAAGTGGAACCTTGATTCTAAAGAATACTAGGTTTCCAATAAGTGTATAGTGTCCAGTAGCAAGATTATTTGTAACTATTAATCCAGTACCAGAAAGAACTGGAGTGTATGTTGATGGTGATGGGATAGCTCCTACCTCAGACAAGTCACCAAATGTGACAGCCCTGTGTGCATCAGTATCTCCATTTAAGAACAATCCACCAAGTGGCTCTGAGTATGTAACCTTTGCTCCATTATAAGCATTTAAGTGAATTTGTCCTGGGACTACGTCAATACCTACAGTTATGTCTCCATGTGCAGTTATTGTATTCCCAGCAATTTCAAAATCTCCAACTGAGGCATCTTGTCCAGCTAGAGAAGCAAGCCATTCGGACTCTGAGCCAACAAAGCCATTTGAGATGGCAACCTGATATGCAGATGCACCAGTAAGACCATTTTGACCTGGATTTCCAGAATCACCTTTGTCGCCTTTTGGCCCAACCAGAGATGCTGTCCATTGGGCTTCAGAGCCTGTGTAGCCGTTTCCTACAGCTATTTGGTATGCAGATGCTCCTGCAAGCCCGTTGTCGCCCTGTAGGCCCTGCAGACCTCGTTCTCCCCTGTCTCCCTGTGGACCAGGAGATCCTGGCATAGGGACAATCTTAATTACTGTCATAAGCTTCCTCCATAAGTGACATCACCTAGGACTATTATGTTTCCAAGAACTGGTGTCCACACTGTACCGTCCTGCTTTGTAACCTGAAGATCAAAAAGTAGTTCTGCAATTACTGAGCCATACCCAGCACCCCATAGTTTTGTGGTATTTGCTGATGCAGTAACCACAACAAAGCCAGCTCCAACTGTTACATCAAGCTCGTCGATTGTGTCAAGTCTAGGATCATAAGCACTTGCTACGTATTGCCACCCAGATGTGTTGAGGGCTGTATCTTCGTCTGCCTCGTAGAATTCTATGCGGATTTCGGCTGTGTCGCCACGGACTACCTGCCATTTAACAATAGCTGGATCTGAGCCAAAGGTTGAGGGTTCATAAAGTGATGCCATAGTAATACCATTATACATCATAAAATTAAAAAAGACTAGTATCTAGGCATGGTGGGTATGAGAGACAGACCTAGATACTAGCCATTCAAAGTATATCATATTTTACTATTTTCAGTTCTGTTACAAAAGAGTTATAAAAAAGTTATAAAGATTTTTATGATTTTGGCCTCAAAGAACAGAACTCTGTGCTAGAATTATTATTATATTAAATATTAAATACTATCTCTAAGTAGAATATATCTTTTATATCTTATATATTATATATATTATATACTATTTCTTATTAGCAATATAATCTAAAAGTAAATCATACATCTTATCGATTTTCTTATTCATATCTTTTCTAGTTAAATCAGCATCGTCCAATCTGGCTTGAAACTCTCTATGTTGCAATTCCATTCGATTAACCTGATCTTTTATGCTTGATCCACCATTAGGCTTTAGTTCATGCTTGATATCATTGAAGTAATGCTTTACTAGCCAGCGGACACCTGCTGCTGATAGTCCAATAAAAGTTCCGACGGAGACAAGAATTCCAATAATCATTTGAGTGATTTCTAGGGTTGTCATGATAGTACAATTATACTTCCATTTTTAACACTTATCCACAACCTGTGAATAAAAGCGAAGCGACAAAATGATTTTAAGCCAGCGGTAAAGTTCGCCGTATAGAGGTTTCTCCCCCAAATAAGCAAAAAGCCCACTAGTTTCCTAGTGAGCAGTTGCTAAGTATGGGTTACTTATAAGCTACAGTGAATCCAGCATCTACAATTGGCATTAGCTCTGATAGATTTTCGTCCTGGCTGTATGAGATATTTGTGAATCCACGCTCTGTAAGCATAGTTGCGATATCATCTTTTGCTGAACGTGCGTGAACTGTAACAAGAACACCACCAGTCTTTAGAGTTTCTACAGCTTTATCCATGAAAACTGCTTGCTTCTCTAGTCCCTTGTATCCACCAAAAACAGTAGCTTCTGGATCATTTAGGTGAGGGTGGTTAATGTTTAGAGTCTTGACAATGTCTGCATAGTATGGAGGACATGAAATGATTGCATCAAATTCCTCTGTATTTGCAATGTCTGCAACATCTTGAATGTTGATATCGATAGCGTCTGCAGCAAGGTTTGCGTGAACAGTTAGATTTTCTACAATGTATTTTTCTACAGCTGGATCGTTGTCGTATGCCTTGACGTTAATCTCTGGGTAGGTCCACTTTGTCATAATAGCAAATTGACCAACACCAGCACCAAAGTCTGCAACTGTGATGCCATCTCGTGATGGAAGAGCAGCTAGGATATCCTTAAGGACTCCCCATGCTGGAGCTGTCTCTGACAGTGGCTGGTAAACATCTGGACCAGTTGTGAGAGAAATAATTGTACCGTTGCCAGTCACATGCTGGCGTATTGAACTGTTAGCGATTGTCATAGTGCTATTGTATCATGTTTTTGTGATAAAATAAACCATTATGACAGAAAATCCAGGGGATGTCAAGTTTACTGATCTATTTGACCCTAGTAAGCCACGCTCAGATAAAGACATTATTGAGAAACGTTTGGACATATGCAAGTCATGTGAGTTCTTTCGACCTAAGTCAGCTAGATGTGCTAAGTGTGGTTGTTTTATGCATTTAAAGACTACTTTGCTTCAAGCGAAATGTCCTGTGCATAAGTGGTAAGTCTTATTTGAGATCAGCTACGCTGATTGTGTACCGTGCCAAATTGCACTAACTTGCAATTTATGATATTATAGTAACCTACTAGTAGAAAAGGAGACAGATATGCTACGTGATGAAGTTGTACAGCTCATGTCGGATTATATCGATAACATGAATCGCCAGATGGCTATTCAGCAAAATGCACCAAGTGACCAAGTAGAGCAAGCTCTTTCTCAGCAAAGACCTCAGCTAATGTATGTTAATGGAATGCTTTTTGACTTGCTCGTTGAGCATGGTTATATTAACACTAACCGCTAATAAAAATAAAATCGAATAGGCCAGATATTAATTTGTCTGGTCTATTTTTTATCTTAAGGAAAGTATATGTACTCTAATAGTTTTAAAGATCGTGAATTTCTATATCAGCAGTTTATGGTACTCAAGAAGTCCCCTCGCCAAATTGCAGATATGTGTGGTGTCTCTCGTAATCTAATTATGATCTGGCTAGCCCACTATCGCTTCCTGGACAAATTCTGAAAAAAATTTTATTTTTCGATTTGACAAAAATCTGAATATTTTTTAAATATGTACGATACATGTTTTGATCTAAAAAGTCAAGAAAAAATAGTGTGGATGCACCCCTGCCACCTTCGTTATAAATTCGTTACAAAAAACTTTGCCAAAACACTTGACAAACTATCTAATGTGTGATTAGATATATATAGATAAAGAAAGAAAGGTTCAAGATGAACACTAAGGAATACTTCGCAGAAGACTTTGGATACTGTGAGATTTGCGACAACCACACACCACAAGATGAGTGTGCTGAATGTGGTGAAGAAGTATGTGTATACTGCCACGAAGCATACGGTTGCCCTAACGACTAAATGTCGTAGGTATACGCTAGAGTAATCATAAAGAAAGGAAATAAAATGGTTGTTTCACTAACTACAGGTAAGGTTATTCCACTACACTGGGATGACCGCTACTACCTCGCTACCTGCCCAGAATGCGGTGATGAGGTATCTGCTAGAACATCATCAGACATCATTGACATTCTAGAAATTCACTGCTAGAATAAAACAAAAGAAAGGTTAACTAATAAAATGACTAAGTACGCAAAGAACATGGTAAAGATTTCAACCCTATCAGTAGCCCTATCTGCTACCACGGTACTACTAGGAATTAACGCTTATACTAACCCTGATGTGATACTTGCTACCCTGAGCAACATGGGTGCCTTTGTTATTGGCATGTTTGCCCTAATAGGGCTTATCTCTACCATGGTCTACATGTTTGTAGGTGATGAATAAAAAAGGGCGTGTCGCACTTGACAAAAGCTGCGATCCGTGTCGACCCACGCACTCGGGAGTGTCGTTATAAGAATGTTATAAGACACGCCGTAAAATAACTTGACTTTTTAGGGTTTATCTGCTAGGATACTCCTATAACAATTAAATAAAGGACAGATAGGGTAATGAGCCTAATCAAATAAATGTGGTGTAAATCACAGTGAGCATTAGCAAATAAAGCCCCTATTTGTCAGACCCCCCTGCTATACTAATGGCATAAAAGAAAGTATCTTAGAAAGGATAACTTAAATGAAAAAGTTTCGTACTATTGAACTAGGTTCAAATGTTGCTATCTACAATCGTGCAGGTAGTAAGAAAATCGAAGGTTCAGAACGCCCTAGCGGTGGCTTCTTAGCCCGTAAAATGTACTACACTAACCCTATTGCTAATGGTGTAGTAACTAAGATTCATGGGCACAATGCTCATGCTGTCCGTATCACTCTTGATAACGGAAAAGAAATTGAAATGGGTTTAGATACCCACTACCACCTAAATGGTGAAATTGGTGAGTGCGTTGCTCATCAGGATACTTACTCACTTGTCTAAAGAATAGGAAATAAATATGTATAAAGTTAGATTAGAAAGTTTCAATGGTAATGTTTCTACAATTACACTTCCAACTAAAGAAAGTGTTAATGCGTTTGTTGAGCAGTACCCTTCTAAAATAAAAAACGGTACTTCTTTGCGTGTGTCATGTGATGCACTAGGAATTAGAGGAACACTTATTGGAAAGGCTTGACAGCTGATCTAAAAAGTGGTCGACCCGTTATCAAATTGTTATAATTAACCCCTACGACACGCTACGAAAAGCTTGACAAATGTCGTACCCCTATGCTAGATTTATCTTAGATAAAGAAAGGAAGTCAAAATGACTAAACTAACAAAAGAAGATAAAGACCTACGCATCTGCGTATACTGCTACGGCGTAACCTACGCTTATGTTTGCCCTAACTGTAACGAGTATGACGGGCTAATGCCTATCCTTGACGCTGAGGGATACCTTGGCGAAGACCTAAGCGAGTATCTATAATGGATACCGCTGAACTAGAATACCTAATTGGTCTTATTGACATAATGCTCGTTGATGATGTAGACTTTTCTCAGAAGGGAAACTAATGATTTTTTACAACGGCTTCAACCTATTGCTTGACATCGTGTTTGTGTATGTTGCTTATCGTATTGGCAAATCTGCTGGATACCGCCAAGGTGAGCAGGACAACCAACCACCTTTTTAGAGACACGCCAGACCAGGACTTGACAAAAGCTCCTGGATCTGGTCGACCGCCGTTATCAAACCGTTACAAAACATTGTTAAGAAACAGTTGACATTCCCCAGTTTGTGTGATAGGTTATACCTATAACGAAAGGTGAACTTATGTACTACGAAGACGAAATGACCCCAGAGCAGATGCAAGCTGAGTGGGATGACTTCCTCTCTTGGCAGGAGGAGATGGCTGCTGAGGAGGCAGCTATGACCCCTGAGCAGAAGGAATACCTTCGCCAGGCGGAGAACCGCCAACTCCAGGAGGAGGCTATTGGGGAGATGTATGCCTCCCAATGGGCGTTTGATTGATTTGACAAATCCAGGGAAACCTGGTCGACGCTGTCGGGCGTGTCGTTATAAGAATGTGATGTAAAACACCCCAAATTGGCTTGACTTTTAAAGAAAAGTATGATTTAATTATCTTATTAGAAAAACAAAAGAAAGGGTCAAAAATGACTACTAATACAAATACAGAACTATTCGAAACTCTTGTTAGCAAATATGCTGATATGTCTTATGCTTGCTACAGCGATTGGGCTGGAGCCATTGAACAAGACAAGAAGCGTTTCTACGCTGCCCTTGAAAACCAGGATACCTTCAAAGAAGAAGAAATCCGTGATGAGTTTCTAAAGCGTCATAACGATTGGATAAACTCTCAAAAGTAACGGCGTGTCGTATTGTAAATGTCAGACCTATAGTGTAAAATAAAATCATAAAGAAAGGACAACTAATGTCAAAGATTCAAGGTTATTCGGTAGAAGAGATTCTAGTAGATACTTACTACCGTTCGTCAGTCCGTCGTGGAAACGAGGGAATCATTGTTGAGGCTGTAAAGCGTGATGACATCTACCTATCAAATGGTGATGCTTATGCTGTTCGTGTTCGTCCTCAGTATTTCGCAGGTAGCCCATTGTTCTCAGACTTTTGGGCAACGATTGGGGTGAATGCCTAATGACTATGACCTGTAATGAATGTAATCGCAAATTCGATATGTGGAATGCTGATGAGGCTTCCGAATGGTACTTTGGTCACGACTGTGAGGATAACTAATGAAACTAAGAAAGAAACCAGAATACTCTATGCAACTATTTATGTGTGACGCTTGCGATACACTTGCTAGCGTAGAAACAACTCAAGGAATGACAATTATCGTGTCCCCTTGCAAATGTCAGTCAAACCCTGTAGAATAATAACAACAACTAACAAAGGATAGAAAATAAAATGATGACTCGTAAAGACTATGTAGCAACCGCAAACATTCTAAACAACTATGTTGATGAGATTGACTATCTTGTTCTTCAAGAGATTGTTGATGAGTTTGCTGAAATGTTTGAGAATGATAACCCAAACTTTGACTACCAGCGATTTGTTGATGAGGTAATGAAAGAGAAAACAGATTGATAGAATTCTTTTTTCTAATCTCTATGGCTTGTAATTTTATTTTAATAAAAAGAAATAAAAAGCTTGAGGATAAAATTTCTGATCTACTGAAGTAGTTATTCACAGGCCCCTGGATCTCTCTGTACTTATCCACAGAGTTATCCACAGGGTCGACCCACATAACATTTTGGTAACATTTACGACTTTAATTAAGATAGGCTTGACTTTTACCCTAAATTCTGATAGCCTTATTGTATGAAAAACAAGACTAAGAAGTATCAACCAACGGCTAACCCTGCCTATGCCGAAGGTATGAGAGAGATTCGAAAGTCTAATGCTAGTGGCACTCACCTTGATAGAAGGACACGCCGTAAAAGGACTAGACAAAGTGCCATCCACAATGCTATTATTGAACAAACGAAAGAAGGATAACTATGGGAAGCAACATGGCAACGGAATTGGCTGATTCAGACCTATTCCCTAATCTAACACTAGAAGACGCAATTGGTATGCACTTGAGAGGCAACCACTATCCACCTGTACCACTATCTATGGTACAACCATGTATCGATTCTATTGACGCATTCAATGAAGGTGAAGGGGATAGAATGATTACCCTGCCTGAAGGCGTATCATGGCGTGGACAACTGGATGCCCCTGCCTATGCAATTATCGAAGCTCACCACCTAGACGCATGGCTAGAGTATGATATGGATGAGGAATTTGAAAGACAAGGTTGACAACGTCATACCGCTAATGTATAATTAGATTAGAAAAGAAAGGCTAACCCCCAATGGCACTTATTAGAAGCAAAGATCGAAAAGTAACTAACGCTGTATCACCTAACGGCAAGACACCTACTATCGCTAACACTTTTGGATTGCCTAGCGGTAAAGAGTATTCATGCCCTGGTGCAACAACTGTATGTGAAAAGATTTGCTATGCAGGTAATCTTGAACGTATCTATAAAGGCGTAAAGAACATTCTGCTGCAGAATTGGGAACAATTAAAAGACGCTGATTACCTTACCATGTATAACCTATTAGATGAGATGATTGTTGATTTCAAGAAGGATTGTGATAAGCGTAATGCAGAAAAGTTATTCCGCATTCACTGGGACGGTGATTTCTTTAATGACACTTATGTATTGGCATGGAAGGATGTAATTCTTAAGCATGCAGATACTCAATTCTGGGCTTATACCCGTTCAGAATTCGCTGTTGAACCGTTAACTGGTATTGCTAACCTATCACTCTATTTCTCAACCGATAGTGCAAACCGTTCACTAGGCATTCGCCTCAAGAAGAAGCATGAAGTTAAACTAGCATACCTTGCTAACACTTTTGCAGAAGGTAAAAAAGACTTTGAAGACATTCAGGCTAAGTCTGCCATTCCATGCCCCGAAAATGCTAAGAAAATTAAACTAATTAGCAATACTGGCAGTGCATGTGTTACCTGTTCGCAATGTGTGTTTAATCGCAATGACATTCTGTTCAGTGCAACTAAGAAATAAATAAAACACGGCGTGTTGGCTTGACAGCTGGCACGATCCGTGGTCGACACATTTTGATCCATTTGTCAAATTACGGTGTGTCGTTATGAAACCGTTATCTTTTTCCCCGTTTTGGATTTGACAATGTCGGAGGGCTGTGCCATAATAGATTTAGTTGGAAATCAACAGACAAAAAAGTAAATAGTTGTTATCAAAAAGTTATCAAATAGACTTGACAAATGTCTGTGGTATCCACTATAATAAATAAGTAAACAAAAACGGAGAACAAACTCCCCAAACAAAATCCTAGTGAGAAGACTAGGTGAAGGAAGCAAAATGAACACTCTAACTGTTGGCTCACAGTTCACTACTAAGAAGTCAGGCGTATCTGGCACTATTCAGGAAATCGTGAAGAACCCTAGCGGTTCGTTCCGTGTCCGTCTAGATGTAAATGGTCAGCCACGCTGGACTACTGTAAAGTAATGCGAGTGTGCTGGGTATCACCTAAAACTGCCCACAATACTTGACAACCCCTGTCAAATCAAGTAAAATAGTAATACAAAACGAAAGAAAGAAGAAACCCCCTATGGCTCGTGCTCTATCTGTAAAAGTTCCAACCTCTGCTGTTATTGCTCAGATTGAGGAAAAGATTGCTGAGATTGACGCTCAGGTTGCTTCATACCCTGCTGACTATGAGAAGTATGAGGCAGACCTAGAAGCATACAAGTCTGATGTTGCTAAGGCTATCATTGACTTTGTTAGTAAGAATGTAGATAAGATTGGCTATGATTACCAGTCAGACCTACGCATTACCAACGGACACTCTGGTCGTTTAGAGATTACCTTTGATAGCGACAAGATTGTTGGCTTCCCTAAACGCCCTGTTGAGCCTAAGAAGCCTAACCAGTCTGAATGGTATGGCAACAAGCACATCAACCGCAAGGAAGTTTTGGAACAGAACCTGCGTATCCTGCGTATGACCTCTCAGGAAGAAATCAACGCTAGTTCGTATTCTTCCGTAATGGACTTGCTCTAAAATAGCAACCTGACCTGAGTATGTCAAGGCTAAACTGCTCACACTACTAATCCCAACAAAGATAAGGAAAATAAAATGGCTCGTAAGAAGATTGTTATCGCAACTGAGAAGTGGAACACTAAGAATGGTGAAATCTACAAGGCTGTCGTTCGCACTGCTGATGGAAAGTTTATTGGTGCTACCAACCAGACCAAGAACATTCCTGTGAAGGCTAAACGAAAGTCCCCGTCAAGTTTCTTCCTTGTTGGGAAGTAAACAAAACACCTGAGCAAGTGATAAAACTGCTCACCCTCTCGCCAGTGTCAAAAGATCTTAGGAAAAAGATCAAACCAAGCTTGACATTTGGTGAGACCTGGGGTCGACCTTTATAACAAAACGGTAACAGTTTAAGAAAAAGCTTACGACACGCCCAGATTAAGTTGACAATGTCAGACCCCATACGTATAATAATAGTATCAAAGAAAGGAACTCACACAATGGCTTATGTTGAATACGATGGCTTGTACTTTTGTGAAGATGGAAACTATGGCGGTGGCCCAGTTATCATAACTGACCATGACTCTTTTACCGAGGAGCAGATTGAAATCATTTCTGGTCTAACTGATAACTCTCGCTATGACTATGCCAAGGCTGTATTGAATGGACAAGATACTTCCTATTGGGAAGATTGATTGTCAGACCCCTCTGCTAAAATAATACTAAACGAAAGAAGGAAAGAAATGGGTACAAGAGGTATCACACAAGTAATTGATTCAGATGGCGTTGTGCGTGTTGCACAGTATGGCCAATGGGACCACTATCCAAGCGGACAGGGTCTAAACATTCTTGAGTTTATTTCTGGATACAAAAACCTAGACCGTTTGCGTATGTCTTTGGATAAGGGTTACTTTGCCACAGATGAAGAGTTACAGGCTGCAGTTGATTCAGTTGTAAACAACGATGGCTGGATGTCTATGGATGAGGCAAATAAGTTTTCTGTAATGTTTCCTAGTCTAACTAGAGATACGTGTTCAGACATTCTAAAGGTACTAGTTTACTCAACTGGCCGTGTGCCACTGAAAAATGACATTGAGTTTATTGAAGATGATTTGATGTGTGAAGGTGTCTTTACTGTCAACTTCCAGACTAATGAGTTTATTAGTAATTGTGGAGTGGAAGTTCGTTTCCCTCTTGACAACCTACCTACTGCTGATGTATACTTGAATGCGTTCAGAGAGGTAGCGGTGGCATAATGGAAAAGCAACACTATACAATCCTAACAGGTGAGTCATACAGCGTTATGGCCACTAGTGAAGATGAGGCTCTTGCTAAATTCTTTGTTCTTCAGGGGTATGAGACTGAAGACGAATATGAAGGCCAAGGGTATGACTTTTCAAACGAAGATGATGTATCATTCAGCGAGACACTAACGGAGATAATCTAATGAGCAAGTATCAAACAATCACTGTAAAGCTAACTGGCAACGACGGTAATGCATTCTCTATCATGGGAGCTGTATCTAAGGCTCTTCGCAAAGGTGGAGCCACTCAGGATGAGATTGAAGACTACATGAATGAATCCATGAGTGGAGACTATGACAATCTTCTACGTACCGCAATGAAATGGGTTAACGTAGAATAAGGGGTACTGCAGGTCTTTTCCTTTCTTTCGTTATGGCCTGCATGCTAAGGGACCTGAGTACGTCCATGTAAACTGCTCATCACTCATACCCTTGACATCTGATCGAATGTGTGTCGACCCCAAAATGGATCAAATGTCAAGTCAAAAACACTTACGACACGCTAAATATTTTTCCCAAAATAACTTGACATTGTCGGTGGTATCTGCAATAATAGTCTTATAAGAAATCCCTACAAACGAAAGGAGCCACCCATGGCTCATCTACTAGAACAAGGTGCAAACGGAGAGACCGCTTTTGCATCATTGCGTCAACCTGCTTGGCATGGCCTCGGTGAGGTTTTCACTGAAGAAGTTACTACTGCCGAAATGCTAAAGAAGGCACACCTTGACAACTGGAATGTTCGTCTTGAGGATGTTGCAGTGCCAGAAGGTTTTTCAAGTGACAAGACCTATTCATTCGTTACCCGAACTAACCCGTTTGACAAGACCCAGAATGACATTCTAGGTGTTGTTGGTGAGCGTTACAAGGTGTTGCAGAATGAAGACCTGTTCTCATTCGGTGACAACATCCTTGACGGTGGTGGACGTTGGGAGACTGCTGGCTCTATCAAGAATGGACGTGTTGTCTTTGGTTCGCTTGCTCTTGAGCGTGAGACTGTTCTTGACCCAACTGGTGTTGCAGATAAAATCAACACTTATCTTCTAATCAACACTAGCCACGATGGTTCGATTGCTATTCAGGCAAGCATTACTCCTGTTCGTGTTGTCTGTGCTAACACTCTAAACCTTGCTCTTGGTTCACGTGGACGTGGTCCTAAGCAGTCTTTCAAGATTCGTCACACTCAGACTGCCGAAGGTAAGATTGCGGTTGCTCGTGAGACTCTTGGCTTGGCTAACAAATACATGGATGAGTTTGACCTAATGGCTAAGGCTATGATTGAGCAAGAAGTTACTGCTAAGCAGTTCAACGACATCATTCTGTCTGCATACCCTAAGCCTGACAAGGACACTAAGGGTGCTGTCAAGAAGTGGGAAAACAAGGTGGATGTTATCAACGACATCTACACTGGCACTTATAATGGCATGATTGCTGGAACCTCTTGGGGTGCTTTCAATGCTCTAACTGAGCGTTTGGACTGGTATCGCTCTGCACGTGGTGGCAACAACGAATCTATCTTGGCAAGTGCTAGTGGCTTTGACCCAATGATAAACGCTGAGAAGAACCGCTTGCTAAAGGTGGTTCAAGGTGTAATGGCTAACGCCTAAACGCTAGTGCTAGGCAACACGTAAAACTGCCTCCCCTTCGGGACTTGACAAAGTGATCGAAATGGGGCGACCTTTCTTTATATATAATAATATATTTAATTATGAAAAAACAATTACGATCACCAGATCTTTTTCCCGATTTGACAATGTCGGGGGTATCGTGTAAAATATATACATAACCCCAAAAGAAAGAAGCCCCCCAATGCACGTTCTACAACGTATCGCAGTAATAGCAGACGACAAAGACCAAGCTTTTAGAACAGTCAAGGACACCCTTGAAAGTGAGCTAGGCAATAATGATTATTCATCTAATGCTTGGTTTGATTGGTTTGTCACAGGCGGTGGACGTTGGAACCCAACCCCAGATAGCCAGTATGACGACAATGAGCAGTCTATGACTATCTCATACGAGGAAGACCCTGATAAGTTTACTAGTGAAGTAAATGATAGTATTCAGGGACGTATTGAGGAGTTCAACACATACCGCAAATATTTCAATGATAAGAATATCAACCTAGATGAATATCTATCTAGCTACTCAGGACACCTAGACTATTCATTCGAACTATATGAGCTGGGCAAGATGATTGATATGTTGCAGGGTAAGTGGGACTTCAACTCTTGCTTCTATGATATGCACCACGCTTCTGTAAATACAAAACACATGCTGGATAGTATTGACAAAGGTGTCAAGAACTGGTATATTGTATTTGTAGACTTCCACTTCTAAAAGAAAGATAGGAAAATGGCAACTTATAGCGTAGAAGTTCAAGTGACATACTACTATGAGGTAGAGGCTGACTCAGCAGAGCAAGCAGAGGAGCATGGCTGGAAGTATGAAGACTATCCTCATTCTGGTGTTGTTGATAGTATTGACGTTGATATGATTGAAGATGAAAAAGATGAGGAAGAGGAATAATGTCTAAGTTTTATACCTACGACGCTTGGGTAGATACCTTCAAGCCAATCACTAATAGTATTAGGAATAACGGTGACCTTGCCTTTGAGACCTATGGTGAAGAGCAGGAGTTTGTTCGCAACTATGACCCTAAGTTTATTTGGACTGAGGTTGACGGAGACAGCGGTACTTACCTTGTTGCTGGCTATCACTATGTAAATCGCATTCAGTACTACATCACTGAGAATCCTTGGGAAGATGAATGGACTGAAGTTCCTACTTGGTGTTACCGTCGCTGTGACTGTACTGAAGAGGACGGCTTTGAAGATGGTAATCCAGACTGCACTGAATGCGAGTTTGGTGACATTGATATCCCTATTGATACTGTAGAAGACCTAAAGCAGATTTATGGAGAAGACAATGTTGACATTATTGCGTAAGAAGAATGCTGGCCGTACACTAATTGACTATGACCTTAACATCTTTATGGATGAGAGGGAGGACCGCAATGGTGAATGGTACTACGACCCTACATCATGGAGCATTCATGTCTACAAGGTTGATGGTGCTGGCCACCATGAGGTTGATGAGCCTCTACGTCTAACTGTAGAAGAGATTAGACTACTTGGCATTAATAATGATTCTTACTTTGATGGTGGGGATGCATGGTATGGCATGTATGGGTACCTAAAAGATTACTGGGCCGTACTTCCTGATACTATTAAAGAATATCTAGAAGGATTTCCTAAGTATGAGACTTCCTAGTTGAGCTTAGCTCCTAGGATAGTACAGCTGTTAAGGGGTTGACGGCTGTACCACCAGGGAGAGGGCAGGCAGAAATTTCCTACTTTCACTGCTTGCCCTCTTCTCTTATTTTTGCTATAATAAGTTGTGAGGTATAACTATGAGACAACGAGGAATGACAGATGAGGAAAAGGTGGCTATCAAGATTGCTGGTTTGATTTCTGATTTGCGATTAGACATTGAGCGTGTTGGCATTTACATTGGAAGAATGAGACCAAGCACAGCATTTAGACGGCTAGAAATACTCACAGAGACAGCACAAGAAGAAAAGGAAAACAATGAGTTCAGAACAACCAACTACTAGTTTCGAAAGCAAAGCAGACATCCTAGCAGACATCTGGCTAAACTATCGTGATGAAGAGGGCTTTCAAGACTTTATCGCATACAATGACCTAGGATTACCACTTGCCTATCTTGTAAGTAGCAATGTTGTAGAAGCAAAATCAGATCAGGCTAAGGCTTTCATCAACGAGACATTCGATCTCATTCTTGAGGCGGTAGGCGTAGAAGACACGGGATTCGAAACACTTGACGAATTACTAGGAAACGAGTAGAATAGTAGTATGGAAAACAACCCCAAACTAGAAGAACTAGCAGTCCTAAGAGACATACTAGATAAACTAACTAAACTAAATGAGACTCTATTCCCTAGCCTGCTATGGTTATGGGTGTGGAATTTGATTGATAACTTCTACCAAGAAGAAGAACTAGTCATACGCACTCAAGACATTGTATGGAATACCCTCCAGTCAAACACACCTGACTTTACCCTTGAGTATGGGACAGAGAGCCTATACGAGTGGGTAAGGGATTGGATGATTGAACAAGACCTAATGGTTGATACTAATCTAATTACTGAAGAAGAATACCAAGAGTGGATAAAGGATAAAGAGTATGGAACCTATGTTCAAGGCAGACCACATTAGGGATTACACCCTAGAGCAATTGCAAGAAACCATCTGCGAGTTCTGCAAAGACCCTGAGATGACAATGGATGCCTTTATGTGTCCAAACTGTAGCAAAGATAACGAAATCATTTGTGTTGAGTGTTGTGGTTGCTATTCAGACGAAAATGATGTAGACTGGTTAATGTCAAACTCCTAAAAGAAAGAAACCCTAATGACCAAGACAATGACTAACGAAGAGATTATCAACTATCTAATTAGTGATACTGCAATGTTTATCGATGAGAAAGAGGGGCTGGACATCAATGATAGTTTTGGTGACTACCTTGAGGGTCTTATCAATAGAAGTCAGTCTGTCCTAAGAATGATGGGTGTTCCAGAAGAACAGATTCCTACAGATGGTAGTTGCTAACTGCCCCCGAAAGGGGTCGACCTATGTTACCAAATTGTTACAATAAGCTATTGACAAATCAGGATTACGATGATACAATTATTTTCCCAAATTATGATTACGATCATATCAAATTTTTCCCAATTTGTCAAATTGTCATAGCATAATGATATAATTGATCTATGAGTCCACGTAATCATTTCTTTCAAGCTGCATATCCTAAAGCAGCTGCTCAGCAACAAGCTGATAGAGATGAGCTATCCCTATTTGTATGGCATGCCTTTACTAAGTATACTGGTATGCAAAGACTCTTCTCATTTACCGTGCTACCCCCTGCCGAAGGCAGCCAGGCCAAAGGCCAGGGTATTACGAAAGATACCCAAATCCCCTAGTACTATATACAATAAACCCCTAGGTAAAATAACATAGCTGTTTCTTGAAGTTTGTCCAAATTGGGATATCCTTATATCAAATTATTTAATTTATGTATAAGGTTATAGCTGATTTGGACATATTTTTTTATTACGATATAGATCCAAAATCCCCATATCATACTATCTCCAATTTGTCAAATATAACAATTTGATAACTATGATTGATATCACAATTTGATAACAATTTGGATATGTCTGATTTGACAATTTGGGTAATTTGTGGTAGGATTAAGACGGCCCTACGATCTGTCGTGTTCCATTCTCCATATCTCTCCACTTCCATCCACTATAACCCTATATGAAATAAAATACAGTAACATCTAA
>JACCDO012296493.1_pt1 | contig 84566 bp, 79 predicted proteins | sample 7446101 | NCBI WGS metagenome assembly JACCDO01 (sample SAMN15323440, study PRJNA562643) | freshwater metagenome | isolation source: river surface water | place: USA:Blue River Watershed | collected 2017-08-16
GATTGTTAAGCCTGATGTGCTTCACAAAATGCGCATTTTATTGCGCGCTGTTATTGCTGAAGGAAGCGGTCGTGCTGCTAATTTAGCGCCAACCGTTATGGGTAAAACAGGAAGTAACGGCGATCGTGATGCTTGGTTTGTTGGTATGCGCGAATATTTACCAAACGATATAGGGTTTCAAAACCTTGTTGTCGGAGTATGGACAGGTAACGATGATAATAAAAACATGGCAAAGCAATCCACTGGATCAATGATCCCCACACGTGTTGCGGCAGCTTTTTATAGAGGACCTGAAGTATATAATGGCCCTAATCAACCACCTAAAAAAATGGCTGCACAACTACAGATACCCTCCCCAACAAAAAATAAAGGCCCCGCAAAAAAGGATGTTGTGGAAGAAATTCTAGACGACCTAGGTTAAAGCATGACCTTTAAGTGCTTTTTTGCAACAGAAAATCTTCGTTAGCCTACAACATCAAAAAATAATGAAAAATTTTAGAAAAGTTTGTTACACTTTTTATACATTAAAAATTTGGAGTAAATGTTATGAAATTAAAATTATGGTTAGCAAGCCTGACACCTTTGGCTCTTTTCGTTGCCTGCACGACTAGCAACACTAATACAGAAAGCACTGAAAGCATAAAAGAGAAAAATATCCAAACGCCTAAAAATACACAAAATAAAAAAGCTAAAGCTGTTGCCCGCAAATCTTTACCGATTAAAGCTGACCAGGCAATAGCACTTGAAAGCATCATCAATGAATTAACTAACACTTCAAATACAGAAGGAAGCATTAGCAGTCCGGAAGAATTCTTTAAAGTTATTAATGGAGCGATCCAAACAAATAGTCGTGAACTTCCACTACAAGCTGCTGTTAACAGAGCTACAGCTCAAAAATTGCGCATTACTTGTTATCAAGAAGGAAACGATACAGTTGTTGCCTCATCTGACCCAACATTACTAGGAAAACCCGTATCTAATTTTAAAACAAACGAAGGACAATCTGTTCGTGATCGCGCTATTGAAGAAATTAGAACTCACGGAAAAGACGACAAAGCAACTTTCACCTATGTAGAAGCTGGTGGGCCAGTTGTTGATGGCAAAGCAATGGGTCAAGGTCGTGCGGTAGCCGCGGCAGGAAGAAAAGCTTTCAAAGGATTTAATTCTGAGAAGAAATTCTTATGTACAGTCGCTGCAGATATTGAAGCGCAATAATTATTTCTTAATCGCTTGAATCGCACCGTAAAGCGTGCGAATTTCTTGCTCAGTGGGCTGCATCCTCAAAAATGCAGCCCTTATATTTTGCCACATTTTTTCCTTTTTATGCGGCACTCGCCAAAAATTTACGGTATCAAGTTCTGCTTCTAGCAGTTTAAAAAATCCCTGAAGTTCTTTTTGCTGAACGGGTTTTGTATCTCCCAAATGTAACCAAGACTCTTGATTAACCTGCAATTGATACCACTCATAAAGCACGATAACTACGGCTTGCCCAATATTTAAGGATGAAAAATCCGGATTCACAGGAACAGTGATAATACAATTAGCAACCGATAAATCTTCATTGGTTAACCCTGTGCGCTCAGGCCCAAATAAAAAGCCAACTTTTCTATCCTGAATCAATAGAATTGCCGTTTTTGGCGTACAGTAATTTTTAATCAGTTCGCGTTCTATTGCTGTTGTCGCAAAAACTAATTCTAAATCTCCTACCGCATGCTCCAAGCTTTGATAAATCGAAGCTTTCTCTAATACCTTCTCATTACCAGCGGCCATCGCAACAGCTTTTGCATCATCCGGATCACACTTGGGCTGAATCAATCGGAGTTGTTCCAAGCCAAAATTACCCATGGCCCGAGCAACCGCTCCTAAATTTTCAGCAAGCTGCACTTGGTGCAAAAGAACAATTGGTTTGTTCATTTAGGCTTTACGCCAAATTGTACCATTCGGCCCATCTTCAAGAACAATTCCTTGCTCAGTAAGCTGCGCACGAATGCGATCGGCCTCAGCAAAGTTCTTTGCCTGCTTCGCTTCATTTCGCGCCGTTATTAGCTCTTCTATGCCTTGGTTATCTGCTTTACCTTGAAACCACTCTTTAGGATCATGCATTAAAATGCCTAAAAATTGAGCACTAGCCTTTAATACATTGGCAGCTTCAATTTGCTCACCGCCATTCGCTTTAAAAACTGTATTTGCAAGATCATGCAGGTAGCTAATTGCAAGAGGCGTATTTAAATCATCGTCTAAGGCTTCTAGCATACTTATCGATACACTGCCTTCAGAAGTTGCGTACTCAATTGCCTTATAAAAACGATCAAGCGTCGCCTTCGCAGCTTTGGGTGTTTCATCTGTCCAATCAAGCGGCTGCCTATAATGCGTACTCAAAAACGCCAACCGGATCACTTCGCCATCATAATCTTTCAGCACATCACGCACCGTGAAAAAATTCCCAAGCGATTTTGACATTTTCTCACCATTTACTAGCAAATGCCCATTATGCATCCAGATATTTGCCATGCGCTCTGTCTGATGCGCACAGCAACTTTGCGCAATTTCATTCTCATGGTGAGGAAATACCAAATCAATCCCGCCACCATGAATATCAAAGGTTTTTCCTAAAAATACCTGGCTCATGGCCGAACATTCAATATGCCATCCGGGCCTTCCCCTGCCCCATGGACTCTCCCAACCAGGAAGTTCTGGTGAAGATGGCTTCCACAACACAAAGTCACCTGCGTATTCCTTATAAGGCGCTACCTCAATCCGTGCTCCAGCTATAAGCTCATCTTGTTGACGCCTTGAAAGATGGCCGTACTTTATGTATTTTTGGACCCGAAACAAAACATGCCCTTCTTTAACATACGCAAAATCTTGAGCAATTAATGATTCAATCATACTAATCATATCAGTAATATGATCCGTCGCTCTTGGCTCGTGCGTTGGCGGTAGTGCATTTAATGCGCGCATATCCTCATGATAAGCCTTGGTCGTACGCGTCGTGATCTCCCGAATATTTTGACCACTCGCTAAGGCTGCTGCGTTTATTTTATCATCAACATCGGTAATATTACGCACATAGGTTACTTGTGGATATTGGCTACGCAAAAGTCTGAATAACACATCAAATACCACCACAGGCCTTGCATTACCCAAATGCGCTAAGTCATAAACCGTTGGACCGCACACGTACATACCAATATTATCAGCATTGATTGGGCTAAATGGTTCGTCTTTCTTTGTTAAAGTGTTAAACAAATGCAGCATTAAGCAGCTTCTTCTTCAACAACCATTCCCAAAGCATGTGTATAAATATCAAGCAATTCTTGTTGCTCAACCAAGTCTTCCTGCTTCATCTTACGCATACGAATCACTTGACGCATAATCTTTGTATCAAAGCCACGAGCTTTCGCTTCTGCCATCACATCTTTAATGTGATCTTGAATCTCAGCCTTTTCGACTTCTAAATTTTCAACTTTTTCAATAAATTGGCGCAACTCTGCACCACTAACAGAGGAAGTAATCGACATAATCTAAGTACCTTTATTAAATTTAAACTTACGTATTGAAACAAACGTGCTTTTAAAATATCTTGAATACTTACAAACTGCAATCATCAATTGGAGAAATTACGTGCATATTTGGCAAGTTAATGCATTCACGAACGAACCTTTTAAGGGTAACCCCGCTGGAGTGTGTATCGTTCCAGAATTTACAGATGATGTATTAGCACAAAATATTGCCGCTGAGTTAAATTACTCAGAAACATCTTTCCTAAAGAAGATTGCTGCTAACCACTACCATATTCGTTGGTTTTCGCCCAAAGATGAGTGCCCATTATGTGGCCATGCAACACTTGCCGCAGCCCACCTTTTATGGGAGCAAGGTATCGTCAAAGAAGATATTATCACCTTTGAATCCATGAGTGGCCCCTTAACCGCTCAACGCAACAAGGATTGGATCACCCTAAATTTCCCCAGCATGGAAATAGAACCAGCCCCAATGCCAGAACTACTCAATAAAGCTCTAGGGTTTGTACCTGTCACTTCTGTGTATAAAGATAATGTTATGTACGTCGTTGTATTGCCTTCTGTACAAGCGGTACGTGAATTAAAACCTAATTTTGCAAAGATTGCACAGCTCCCATGTCGCTCTGTTACGGTCACTGCCTTAAACGAAGGTGAAATTGATTCCAATATTGACTTTGTCTCTAGATATTTTGCTCCTAAAGTTGGCATTCCAGAAGATCCCGTTTGTGGCTCTGCTCATTGCCGTTTAACACCTTTATGGGCAAAAATTTTAAATAAGAATTCCATGAACGCATTACAAATCTCTGAGCGCACTGGCTTTTTAAAAGTAGCCGTTGAAAACAATCGCGTCACTCTTACCGCTCAAGCCATTACTGTTATGGAAGGCAAATTGCTAACTGCTTCTTAATATTTGCTATATAAAGTTTCTTAGGCCACTCTTAACCATACCTAAAGAATCAAAGTCGAATTCTTAATGATGAAACAGCTTAGTAAATTTCTTATTTTTTTGTTGATCGTTATCTCCTTTAGCATAGAAGGAGGCTATAACGAAACAGCCGTATCAAATAGTCTTGATTCAGAAAAAATGACTGTACTTCTAGAAGAAGTTAAAACTAGCTTTAAAATAGGGGGCAAATATATTCATCCCTCGATTATAAAAGAATTTGAAAATTGGATAAGTGATTGCGGTCTTCCGTACAGTGTTTCAATCGATATTAATGCAGCCATAGACACAAATAAATTTTTTGGAGATGTAACTGAAGAGCAAAGTCCCTTTTGTGAAGCCCCCATGCTTACTCTTAGTAAAAAAGGGGAAAGATCCGAGAGATTTTATGAATGCACTTTTGTAGGCAAAACAGAAGAAGGTCTATGTATTATTTTCAGCAGACGAAATGAAGGAGAGACCCTAACCACATGCACTCTTCATGTTATTGACTTTTCTCTTCAAAAAAATTTTACTGAGCAAACCACTTCATCCAAAACAGCTGCAGAAAAACAAGAAACGATTATAACAGCAAAACCTTATTATCAACTTATTGCTAAAAGCATTTTTCAGTGTAATGTGGCTTTTGCTGGTCATATCACCGTTGAAGGCAACACAGTAACCATAGAAAATAAAGAGAACGCTAAAAAAGCTATAATAACTCTTCCTCTTTTAAATTCCTAAAGTAGTCAAAACCGGCTTAAGTATTTCCACTTGAAAAAATGCTGGTAACTGGCTAGATATATTCAATGGTCCCCATCGTCTAGAGGCCTAGGACATCGCCCTCTCAAGGCGGCAACACGGGTTCGAATCCCGTTGGGGACGCCAAGCAAGATTTCATCTTCTTTCTATTCTCTATTTCTTAGTAATAATTTTTCTTTCATTATATAAATATAGTAGACATAGTTTGCATTTATGTAAAAAATTATTGACTTTTACTCAAAAAAATAAGATACTAAAAAAGTTATGATGATGCACCAACATATTGCTCGATGGCGACACGGATAATCTAAAAGATTATTCTAACCCTTTTGTATAGCCATTATTAATGTTGGAGCACACCATGTTTAAAAAAATCTTATTATTTATCACTATTATTTCTGCCGTAGTTTCTTATTTCTATTTTTCTCAAGCAAAAGTTGAAGGAAAAGTTGTTGCTATTACACAAATAGCACCACACCCATCTCTAGATTTAATCCGTAAAGGTATTGAAGATGAAATAGCAAACGCTTTTGGCACGAAAGTACGTATTGATTTTCAATCAGCACAGGGGAACCCTGCCTTAGCCACGCAAATTGCACAAAATTTCATTGGAAAAAAAGTGGATGTTATTGTAGCTATTACAACGCCTTCCGCACAAGCGGTCCTTTCAGCGAACACTCAGCAGATTCCTGTGATCTTCGCAGGTATAACAGATCCCATTACTGCAAAACTTGTTGAAGAAACAGGTAAAAATAAAGAAAACATCACCGGCGTTTCAGACGCACCTGACCTCGATGGTCAAGTGAAACTTATTCAAGAATTTATGCCAAAGGGATCCATAATTGGAATGATTTATAATCCTGGTGAAGCGAATTCACACACACATGTCGAGCGCATTTCCCTTAAACTTGAGGAAGCTGGATATCGTATTGTTACCGCACCTGCATACTCTACAGGCGATGTTCTGCAAGCTGCCCAAGGTATTGTCCCAAATGTTAATGCCCTTATGCTTACAAATGATAATACCGTCGTTTCTGCTTTAGATGCGGTTTTGCAAACGGCAAAACAAAAAAATATTCCTATATTCTGCTCCGACCCAGAGTCCGTCAAACGCGGTTGCAAAGCAGCAATTGCTCCCGACCAATATGAAATGGGACGCCAAGCAGGAAAAATCGTTGTGCGAGTTCTAAAAGGTGAAAAGGGCCACCATATTCCGGTGCAACATGCACCCTCAAATAGATTTATGAACGCAAACTCTTAAACCATTTAGTTAGGATAAAACCCATGAATAAAGTTGTATTTTTTATTGCTCTTACTCTTACCGGGCTCGGCCTTTGGTGGAAAAACACCTCAAATCAAAAAAAGTTGCCTCTTATCGGTGTTATCCAAGTTATTGAACATCCTGCCTTAGACCAAACAAAAAAAGGTATTCAAGATGAACTCGCCGCACAAGGACTTAGAAGTGTTCATGAAATCAACTGGGATTATCAATCTGCTCAGGGAAACCCTTCCTTAGCAACGCAAATTGCCCAAAAACTCATTGGCGATAATGCAGCCGTTATTGTTACAATCGGCACAACAGTTGCTCAGGCAGCACTTCAAGCAGTTCAACAATCAGGAAACGACATTCCACTAGTTTTTGCTTCGGTAACAAATCCCGTTACAGCAAAACTTATTACGTCTGACAAAAAACCAGAAAAAGGCGTCACCGGCGTATCAAACTATGTAAGTGCTTCGAGGCAATTTACGTACTTCAAACAATTATTACCCAACCTAAAAAAGCTAGGCGTTATTTATAATCCAGGCGAAGCAAATTCGGTTGTGTTAAACGAAGAAATGGTAAAAGCCGGAAAAGAACAGAATATTGAAATCATCTTTGCAACAGCAAGTCGCACAAGCGATGTAAGTGCTGCAACGCAATCCTTGCTTGATAAAGTTGATGCTATTTTCATTAATAACGACAACACTGCCTTAGCCAGCTTTGATAGCATCGTAGCTATTGCAAAATTACAAAATATCCCTGTTCTTGTTAGTGATTTAGATTGCTTGCAAAAAGGTGCACTAGCAGCCCTTGGTGCCGATCAATACGCTCTTGGACGCCAAGCTGGTAAGATGATCGCAAATATTTTAAAAAATCCTGACGCTGCCTCATCAACGTTAATGGAGTATCCAAACGTTGTACGCGGCGAAGGAAATAAAAAGGTTGCAGCTGAACTTAAAATTGTTTTAACAAGCAACGTATAAAATTCTTGCACGCTAAAATATTTAAAGGCATTGTACCAGTTAAGTTAATGTAGTCGTTTTCATTGTGAATAAAAATACATATGTCGTTTTAGGCTATGAACGAAGCGGAAAGGAAAGTGAAAAACACCTCCTTTCCCTCGGTCACGCGGTTCTTGTTCATGATGATCATCAGAACAAAATTCCTGATATCAAATGGGAAGACGTTATAGGGATCGTGCAAAGCCCTGGCATTACTCCATCACACCCTATATCGCAAGCAGCAAAGCAACATAATATTCCCATTTATACCGATATAGATCTCTTGCAAAAACGCAGCCCTCAAGCAAAATACATCGGCATCACCGGTACCAATGGAAAATCGACAACAACTGCTCTCATTGGCCATATTTTGAAAGAAGCTGGATTAAAGACAGCTGTTGGCGGAAACATTGGTGTTCCGGCTCTTTCTTTAGAACAATTAGATACAAATGGCTGGTACGTTTTAGAGCTTTCTTCGTATCAGCTCGAACTTTCTCACAGGCTCAATTTGGATGTTACCGTATGGACAAACATCTCCCCTGATCATCTTGAACGACATGGAACCATTGAGAATTATGTAGATGCAAAAAAGCGCATGTTTGATGCAGCAAAATGGGCATGCCTTGCTATAGACGATAAATATTCAACCAACATAAATCAGCAACTACACATTCCCCATGTAACCATAGCAAGCGAAACCATTAACCCACGTGCTGATATTCATGTTGATGCAGAAGGCACATTACACTTTAAAGAATTAACCTTTGATTGCACTACCTTGCAAAACTTAAAAGGGCGACATAATTGGCAGAATGTTGCTCTAGCTTTCGCTGCAACGAATCATATTTTGCAAGACCCTAAAAAAGTATGGCAGCACATTCAAACCTTTCCAGGACTTTCTCACCGACAGCAACGTATTGCAATCATTAATTCCGTCGAATTTGTGAACGATAGCAAAGCCACTAACGCTGATGCTTGCGAAAAAGCTTTAAAAACCTATTTAGGAAAAAACATATTTTGGATTCTGGGCGGTGTTGCAAAAACAGACGGCATTGATTCATTATCTTCGTATTTTCCGCACATCAAGAAGACGTATTTAATTGGTGAAGCCCAAGAGCGTTTTGCGGAAACACTCAAAGATTTAGTACCTATTGAAAAATGCTTCACCCTTGAAAAAGCTATTTCTCACGCATACATTGATGCAAAAGAGGAAAAAAACGCCGTTGTGTTATTATCACCTGCATGCGCAAGCTTTGATCAATTTCGCGATTATGAGCATCGTGGTGAGACGTTTATAGAGCTTGTTAAAAGGATTGATTCATAATGGCACCTGTTACATTTTCAAGACGAGATAACAGTGTTCTTGGACGCTGGTGGTGGACCGTTGATCGGTTAGCTCTTTCGTTATTGCTTAGCTTGATTGGTATCGGTATCTTTCTAAGTTTTGCAGCAAGCCCATCAGTTGCTGAAAGACTCAACCTAGACACATTTTATTTTGTCAAACGCCACGTCCTTCTCTTAATCCCAACAATTGCCGTCATGATTAGCGTATCGTTGCTCTCGCCGGTGGGAATACGTCGGCTTAGTTTATTAATTTATGTTGTTGGCATCCTTCTTTTACTCTTCACCTATTTTTATGGTCTTGAAGTCAAAGGAGCGCGCCGCTGGCTCCTCGTCTTTGGCAACTCTATTCAAGCATCGGAATTTATTAAACCAGCCCTCACCGTTATTACTGCATGGCTTATTGCTGAAAAGATGCAGGATGAATCTTTTCCAGGCATTCTTCTATCTATGATTACTGTAGGGATTGTGGTAGGCCTTCTTTTACTCCAACCAGATCTTGGAATGACCGTTGTTATCGTTGCAACCTGGGTTGGACAACTATTCATTGCCGGTATGCCTATCTTTTGGATGGTGGGGCTTGCTACATCCGGCATTATAGGATTAGTTGGCGCGTATTATTTCTTACCTCATGTCACCAAACGAGTTGATCAATTTTTAGGCCCCGCTGCCGGCAATCCAACTCATGATTTGTACCAAATCACAAAATCATTAGCTGCTTTTGCTCATGGAGGATTCTTTGGAAAAGGTCCTGGTGAAGGCATCGTGAAAAAAAATGTTCCTGATGCTCATGCAGATTTCGTTTTTGCTGTAACTGGAGAAGAATTTGGCTTATGGATGTGTGTACTTATTGTATGCATTTTTGCAAGCATCGTGGTGCGTTTTATGATACGCTCCATGCAAAGTTCAAGTTTATTTATATTGCTAGGAGCAACAGGCCTTACAGTACAGTTTGGGTTGCAAGCGTTTATTAACATGGCCTCTTCATTACACCTTATCCCAACAAAAGGAATGACGATGCCTTTTATTAGTTATGGCGGTTCATCAATGCTTGCTTTAGCCATTTGTACCGGAATGCTTTTAGCTTTCACGCGAAAACGCCATGGTATGCATGATTGGGAGGAATAATGAATAAATCAACCATAAAAATAGCAGTTGTGGGAGCAACAGGTAATGTTGGAAGAGTGATGCTAAACGTGCTTGCTGAACGAGGATTCAAAGCAAATCAAGTCAAAGCAATAGCTTCTAATAAGTCCACAGGTAAAAAAGTATCCTTCGGTGATGATGACATTTTAATTGTTGAAGATCTTAAAGATTTTGATTTCTCAACCGTGGATGTAGGGCTATTCTCACCAGGTGGTAAGGTCTCTGCTGAATATGCACCAAAAGCAGCAAAAGCTGGATGCACCGTCATCGATAATACTTCATTTTTTAGACAAGATCCAAAAATTCCACTAATTATCCCAGAAGTAAATCCTGAAAGTATTTCCAATTATAAAAATAAAAATATTATCGCTAACCCAAATTGCGCTTTGGTGCCAATTGCTGCAGCACTAAAGCCCTTATCTCTTAAAAACATAATAAAACGCATTGTTGTTTCGACGTATCAATCTGTCTCTGGTGCCGGAAAAGAAGCCATGGAAGAACTCGATCAACAAACTAGATCCCTATTCACAGGAACCCCGAAACCGGCTGAAAAACTTACGAGACCCATTGCATACAACCTTATTCCACACATAGGTGCTTTTACGGAATCAGGCTATACCGAAGAAGAAATTAAAATGAGCGATGAAATTAAAAAGATTTTAGACCCACGCATTGAACTTTCTTCTACTTGCGTTCGCGTTCCTGTCTTTGTGGGTCATTGTTCTACCGTTCACGTTGAGTTTGAAAAACCCTTCTTAGTAGATGAGGCTATGCAATTATTACAATGCGCTCCTGGAATACAAATTATGGATGCAGAGGATCCTATGGATTATGCAACACCATTGGATGTAGTTGGCCAAGATGACATATTAATAAGCCGTTTGCGCCAAGATATGTCTACTCCTAACGGTTTAGTATTCTGGGTAGTTTCTGATAACTTACGCAAAGGAGCAGCTTTAAACGCTGTGCAGATTCTAGAATTATTAATTGAGTATAAAAATAAGCAAAAAGCAGCATAGGGAGAGAATTACTCTCTAACGCAGCGTGCTTTTTATAATGAATAGCTCTCTTTTTAGTTTTAGTCTTCTCGGCGAAGGATCCAGTCAAATGGATCATTATTGATTCTATTCACTGGACCCCGCTTTTCAACGAGGAAAATAGTTTCTGGCGAAGACTAAAATCAAAAGCTTGCACACTCGCTAGCTAATAACGTTTCACCCAGCTAATACCAACTCCAGAGTTTTGCGCTGCACCTACATCTCCTTGCAGCGCCAGATTCTTACCAAGAGGCGTGGAAACAGTTAGCTTGCTCGTTTCGCTTCCTGCTCCTTGTTCAATAGCCACTTGAATTTTTCCAAATTCTTTTCCAATACGCACAGCTTGCGATGTCTTTGTTTCTGCTCTTTCTTGAGGAGTCGCGTCTTCATCAGTCGATGAAGCACCACCATGGTGAGAAGTTGTAAACTCAAATTGATCAAAACCAAAATTACTACGCATTTTTTCGAAAAAGCCTTGACCACTACTTTCTGCATTAGCAAGTTCGGCTAATTGCACGCTCTGCAAAACAGAAACTTCCCCTAATTTTTTACCAAACAATAACAAAGCCAATACTTCTTCTTTAGGCATGGAGGGGATAGATGAAAAATCAACAATAGTGTTACCTCCCGTACCCCTTATTTCAATTGCTACGGTTACATTGTCACCCATTTTTTTTACAGCCTTAATATCAAGTCTTGGGTTGTTACGATCAGTATCTACAAAAGTGATTTCTCCCTTGGTAATGCGTAGAACTTTTCCTAAAATGTCCAACGTACCTTTATGTAAATAAACCGTTCCCACTAAGAAAGGATTTACGATCGATTTACGTACATAAAAATCACCCTTCCATACGGTATCAGCTCCCAAACCAGTAACTTTAAAAGATTCAGGTGGAGCATGTATCAAAATATCCAGCGGAAAAGCTGTTGAATATTCAATAACCTTCTTCTTTTGAATTTCTTTTTCTTGCTTATCAACAATTCGTGGTACTTTTGTTTCTACTGATGTTTCAAGATAATAATGGGCATTTTCTAGGGTTACCTCACCTTTACAGCCAACTTCAGCCCCTTTCCCGGCGATAATTAACGTACCAGTAGCGTCACTTTTAAATCCATCATGTTGAGCAATACGTAAATGAGAAAGGTGTAAAGGCACATTAAAAACAGGAGACAAAAGTTCTGAAAAATCAATCCATCCTTCTCCACGAAGTTCACCAACACCTGGCTCAACGCCTTTTGTCACATCATGCGCATCAAAGCGTGTAACAACTAATCTTTTTCCCTCAGCTTTTGTTCTAATCGTAATATTTTGATAAAAGGTGCCAACTTCACTATGCTCATACAGCCCATTATCAACGTTAACCATTCCTTTTAATTCAGGACTATTCAGCTGCCCTACCGCACGCAAATCAATGGTTACATCCCCAAAAATCCGATCATCGGTCGCCAGCCAATCTGTTACTAATTTAAGTCTGACTAATCCTTTAACAAAAGCATCAAGCTGCAACGAATTTGTATCTAATTTTCCTTTAGTTTCAAGATTAATTTTATCTTGATCTTTTATATTAGCACTCCAATTCCAAGTTGCATCTTTACATTCTGCTTCAAAAATAGCATTTAAACCATTTAAGACTTGATACACATGGCCATCTTGAGATTGTTTCAAGAAACCTTTTGAAAGGTTAAGTCTTGCAGATAATGGTGCACCTTCATGCTTTTGCAAATAGCCATTTAAAACACCGGCAAAACTATATCTATCAAAGAAAGTGTTTAATTTATGTAACTGAATATTTTTAAACTTAATTATCCCAACTGTATCCTGTAAAGCATCACCAAATTTTAATTGCTCAATATCTAAAATTCCGTCGTAAAATTGTATTTGTGCTTTTGAAAGACCATTATCAAAATTATAGACTGCAGGCTTCACAAGCCCGAATCTCATATCTTGAATTTGTACTTTTAAAATTTCAATTTTAATTTGTTCATTTTCGCTAGCAAACGATAAATCAGCATTGATTGTAGAGCCCTTATAACGACCATTTTTCAAATGCAGCTCTCCATTTCCTAAGCCATTATGAAGGACTGCCTTTATATTAATAGAAACATGAAAATCTGTATCGGAAAGCGCACCCTGCCCCTCAATTACAACATGGCCTCTTTCAAGTGAACTAACATCCTCAAAAGTTGCATTAAAATTCAGACTGCCCTTTGCGTCAGGCCAAAACAAATGAAGTAATTTATGTATATCAGGTGAAAGAATCGAAATATTACCATTCACCAAAAATGGACTAAGGAAAACATCTATTTTCACCGAAGCCGTATTTTTTAAGTCCCGTTGAAGAATTCCTGAGAGTTTAAGGTGATTATCATTAATTAATACACACTCCCCAGATATATCTTCAAATGAAGCTAACTCTTTATCAAAAGCCCATTTAATGACGGGTCTGTCTGCAGACCCTCCTACTAGAATAGAGCATTTAGCAGTTTTCTCGTAACCAATCAAAGGCATATCCCATATAAAATCTCCCTCTAACTTTCCTTTTTTTTGTAAACAGTTTCCTTGCAACAAATGCCCTTTAGAGGTTTCGATTTTTAAATGCTGGACCTGCCAGTAGGAAAATTTTTCTAAGCGTAAGGATAAATTAACACCTTCTCCAAGAAAATTCACAACCGATTGATTTGCTAAAGAGGAAATATCTATTTTCAAAGCTAGATCAATGCTGCGATCATTGATTTCAGCGTTTGACCATATTTTTTTTCCTTCCCACAAACCATCTACCTTTAGTAAAGAAATATCCCCTTCTTGAGTAAGCAAACATTCTAAAGGCTCTCCTTTATGCATTATAATTGTCGCCCACGACATTCCTTGCCGTGTTAACTGTAAAAAAATTTCCTTATCGCAAGCACTTAAGTGATTTATTTTGATCGAAGAAAAATACTCTAGCTTATTAGCCAATCCATGTAGAAAATAACCGACTGTGGCTGGAGAGATTTTACTAAAATCAAAGTTTAAAGAAGAGGAAGAAGAAATAATTTTGCAGTGTTCAATATTTACAGAAACACCTTTTTTGAAAAAACTCGAAAAATCGCAACTGACATTTTTAAGAATTAATTCAGGTCCATGGCTCTTGACCAAAGTAATATCTTGGATTTCTGCACACAAAGGAAATTTCTTAGTAGCCTTCATTTCAATTGAAGAAACCTTGTATGAAGAAAAACTATTGATTAGGAATTCAATGCAAAATTTTTGCATGCTTGAAAATTGTAGCCCCTGCCACACCAAAGCAAGTATCGCTACAAATATAAGAAATTTTCTAAAAAAGCGATTGCCCATTAAAATGCCTGCCCAACGCTTACATAAAACTGATACGCGCGATCATAAGATCTTTTAGCTCCTGGTATTTTACGCTTCTTCAAAGGAAATGCTATATCAACACGAACAGGTGCATATGCCGTATAATATCTAACCCCAAAACCTGTACCCCAGAGCAGCTTTTGACCAAAGCTAGGCAACTTACGCTGAGAAACAGATCCTGCCTCCAGAAAGGCAACGCCCCCTATAGTTTCTGTAAAACGATAACGCAACTCTCCACCAAATTCTAGTAATGATTCCCCCCCGAGTGGTACTCTATTTTGATCAACAGGACTAATCAACTGATATCCATAACCACGCACTGAGCCGTTACCACCACCATAAAAACGCTTATTTGGTGGCAAATCATCAAAATTGCGAATTCTAATCGTGCCAAATTTCACGAACGAAGCAAGCACCCCCATATCTTCATCTAAACTATTCGTTCGAAAAGGAATATATAAACTCGCACTCGCTTGACCAATAAGCATGCCCTTACTTGACCCTAAGCTCCCACCATAAGGAGTCACATTCCCATTTATACGAAATCCTCGTGTTGGATTTAACAAATCGTTTGATGTATCTACACCTATTTCTATTGGAGTTCCTAACAAGCTTTCCTTACTTTTCTTATCAGTTGTTTTTGATATGACATTGCCAGTTTCTCCACTTAAACCAAGTGAACCAGAAAAAATATCGTTAAATTGGCGCTCAATTTTACTTAATAACGATAAAGTATTACTTTTATAAGCCCTTGTATTTTCTTTCATTGCATACGTTTCATTTTTCAACGTTTGTTTGGGAGCACCAAAGTCTGGCATATTATAATAAAGGCGCGCTTTGCTACGAACAGTTGAAAACCGTAGAGCTGTTCCTAAATTTTCTCCTCCTCCAGCTAAATTATAATGATTCCAAGAGAAGCGAGCTTCCCCCCCTTGCGAAGTGGCATAATGCACACCAGCTGTCACGGCTCTCGGTGGAGCTTCGGTTGCTTTTACGTGCATCACTACTGGTTGTTCTGTTGCTGTTTCTAAAACACTATTCTCTACCAGCTTAGGGGTTACCACAATATTATCAAATAACCCTGTCTGGCTCAGCTGCCTTCTCGTACGCTCAACAACCCTGTTATCATAAACATCTCCCTTGTTCCAAAACAATCGATTTTTAATGTAATCACGGTTTAGGTTTCCTGTAGACTCGATTTCGGAATCCAGGATCACTGCTCGTTTTCCAAGATCAACAGGATAAATTAAAACAACAGAAAATGAAGAATGGTCGATACTACCTTCTGGCTCATCAATTTCAGCAAAAGGATAACCACTTTGTGCAAAATATTTTTTGAGGATTACCTTACTTTTTTGAGCATTTTCTGCGATCAACACATCTCCTCTTGTAAGGCCGACTAAATCACTCAAATCTACAGAAAGAGCTGGCAAGTCCGTCTCGCCTACATTGTCTAACTGTATCTTGCTAACTGTATAAAGAGGGCCGAGATCACACATAAATTCTATCAATATAGGTGAACGCTCTAGATTCATTTTCACGTCTATCTTGCAACCATAATATCCAAACGAATGAAGGGTTTTTTCTAATAAGATTTTGTCTTTTTCAATACGCTTCATTAGCCCCCCAAGAGATCCTGGAGAACGAGATTGGTGCTCTAAAAGTACTGAAACACTTTCTATACGCTTGATTATTTCTGGAGCTAAATCCTTAGGCCATTCAACAGTATAATGAATACCTTCCTGCGTAGTGCCAACATTCTGCTCTTGCCCACACAGCAGAAAACTGTTCAGAAAAAAAATAACAAAAAGAAAATATTGCATTAGCAAAAAAACAAGCTTTATTCTTCAATTTTAGCAAATATATGCATTAACGGCTATACACTCAGGTAAAGTTACCAGAGTCAAGCACCTGCTGCTTTTTTCCAATACTCATCCAATTCCCAATGAGATTGGTGCTCTGGCTCATTATCAATTGCTGCAATGCAACCTTCTAAAGTAGGAACGACTTTAATAAAGCTTAAATGCTTTATTGCTAGGCAATTTTTTTCAACCATCTTCTCAAATTGCTTAAGCTGTCCATCCCAAAAACCATCAATATTCAATACAATAATTGGCACTTTAATAAGCCCTAATTGATTGTGTACCAAAAAATCCATTAATTCATGTAAGGTACCAAATCCACCAGGCAAAACAACAATTACGGAACAACGCTCATGAAAAGCTGACAATCGACTGTACAAATTTTCAGTCCAAGTAGGATTATCGTCAGGAATAAAGAAATGTCGTGTTGTGATTGATATCGACCCATATCCTCTCGCAACTTCCCTAATAAGACCAGTTTTTGAAGCGCTTGTAACAATGCCTAGATCCTTTTCCCTAAGCTTTTTCGCAAGTTCATAGGCTAAGATCTTAAATTCATGAGGCACTTTATCATCAGCACTGCAGAAAATTCCTACCATTTTTTGAGAAACTTCCGTAGTCTCAATTTTCATAAAAACTCTCCCAACCATAGCTACTGTAATAAGTAGCTATGTACAAAAATCTTTATCAAATTTAAAAATAAATTACGATGACTTTGGTTCAGAAAAATTTGCCGGGCGCTTAGTAACTACCTGATCAACAAGTCCGTATGCAACAGATTCTTCAGCTGATAAGAAGCAATCTCTTTCTATATCCACAGCAATTTTTTCTTCTTTTTGCCCTGTGCATTCCGCATAAATTTGTTGTATGCGTTTTCTCGTATTAATAATTTCCCGTGCTTGAATTTCGATGTCGGTTGCTTGCCCTTGCGCTCCACCATGCGGCTGATGCATCATTACTCGAGCATTTGGTAATATATAACGTTTACCTTTTGCTCCCGCCGTCAACAGCAAAGAACCCATGGAACATGCTTGCCCCAAACACACGGTTGCCACATCACAACGAATATAATTCATGGTATCAAGTACTGAAAAACCAGATGTAACAACCCCTCCTGGAGAATTTATATACATGTAAATATCTTTTTCGGGATTTTCAGATTCTAAAAATAAAAGCTGCGCACAAATAAGAGCCGTCATATCATCATGGACTTGCCCTGTTAAAAAAATGATACGCTCTTTTAAAAGCCTTGAGAAAATATCGTAAGCGCGCTCACCTCTACCGGTTTGCTCAACAACCATTGGAACAAGAGTGGAAACTATTTCATCTGCTCTTTTGGGTGATTTAAAGTCCATGCCTATTTGCCTTTCTTCGTAGTGGCCGTCTTGGCTGGTGCTTTTTCGCCTTCAGATTTACTTTCCTTAGGCTCTTTTATTTCTGCTGCTTTAGCTTTTGCTTCCTTCTTAGGAGCAGGCTCATCATCTTCATATCCAGGCACAACACCTTTCAATTTTGTAGGTAACTCCTGAGTTGTTATTTTTGTTTGTTTTTTCTTTGATTTATCAAAAACAAAATCAACAACCTTATCTTCTATTGCTGGCGCTATTAAACGCTCAAGCGCGTGTTTGTTCTTAACATAAAAATCCACAACTTCTTTAAATTGCTGCGGATAATTCAATGCTTCTTTCATAACAACGCGTTGAATTTCTTCGTTTGTTAAAGAAATTTTATGTTCTTTTGCAATTTCTGAAATAACAAATCCTAAGCGCACTCTACGTTCAGCAATTTCTCTATATTCAGTTTCCGCTGCCTTACGATCAACGTCATCCTTTTCGCCTCTTGCTTTTCCAGCAGCAATTTCATCTTCTAGCTTCTTCCAAATTTGCTGAAATTCGTGATCTACTGCAGATTTCGGAAGAGTTATTTTATACTGTACATTCAATGCATCCAAAATTTGACGCTTATGATATAAGCTAATTAGACGTTTTTGATCTTCTTGTAGCGTATTTTCCATTTTTTTATGTAAAGCTGCAAGATCATCGCATTCAAATTCTTTAGCAAAAGTATCATCTAATTTGCTAAAAGTTTTCGCCGAATAAATTGCTTTCACCGTAATTTCATAGGTAAAAGATTTTCCTGCGATATTTTTATCTTGAAAATCTTTAGGATAAACAATAGCAACTTCAGCTTTTTCGCCTTCAGATTTACCATGTAATCCTTTGTGCAAAGGACCCCACGTTGGATCTGTGTCTTCAGATAGCACAATATCTTGGTCCTGTGCAGCTCCAGCTGTACCTTTTTCCTTGATTGAAACAGAAAGCTTATCGCCCCAAGCCGATTTACCAGCTTTCTTTTCTTTTTCATGGGCTTTATATCTTTTAAAAAGCGAATCAACTGCTTCGTCAACTTCTTTTTTAGATATATCTAAAACTAATTCTTCGCATGAAATTGACGAGAAATCTTTTAACTCAACTGTTGGCAAACATTCAACACTAACGCTACATTCAAAGCCATCTTGAGAATTAGCTTTCTCTACCGTCACTTTAGGATGTCCAGCAACACGAAGCTTATGTTCTTTATCGATAGTTTTTAAAACACGATCAACAATAGTATTCATTACAGATCTATTCGCTTCTTCGCCAAAACGGGATTGCACGACAGAAAGCGGGGCTTTGCCCGGACGAAAACCATCGATACGAACAGTTTGTGATCTTTTACTAAACCAAGAATTTAATTCTTGCGCATAATCAGTTGAAACGAGGGTTGCTTTAAAATCGACGATTGCATCTTGCTCTCGCACTTTTTTAACAGAAAGACTCATAGAATTCCATGTAGCTTTTGGTGCGGGCGGAGGGACTTGAACCCCCATGACTTGCGTCGCCAGATCCTAAGTCTGGTGTGTCTGCCAATTCCACCACGCCCGCGCATGTTGACTTCCCATAAAGCTACCAGAAAGATGAGTGTCTTGGCAACCACTATGGTGTGTCTCTTTTATTCTTCTAGCAAAATTTTTTTTAAATGAATATATGCTTCTTTCGAGCCTTAACTAAGGCTACAATGCAGCGCTGAGTTTTTAATTGCAATACAAAAATTGATTACCATATACGTTTAGTATGAATAATTTTTTTTGATCAGAATAAATAGCGCAAAATCATGAACACGCTAAAATTATTAAGCATAGCAATATTGATACATAGCATCGAGAGCTATGGAATGGAAAATCGTGCTGAAATTACAGCAGGAACCACAACATCTTCACCAAACGTAAATGCTAAGACTGAGCTTGAGCAACGCTTTCCTGAGTTTAATAATTTTTTAACAAAATATAGCATTACCCAATGCCAACCAGTTAGTAGTAAAGAAGGATATCTTGGGGTCCAGCAAAAGGGTATGTATATTTTTTCAACTTCAGGCTCTCTTCAATATTTTGGGAAAGTTGTCTTGAATAACTCCCAATACGAATTAGAAAACGAACACTATAAAGATTTAAAAGAAAAAGTTAGCAAAAATTCAAAACTAGAAGAAATTTTGACTCTGCCCCTCGAAGAAATTAAAGATGCACAAAACAGCTCAATTCTTCAAATTATGCCTTTTGCTGGAAGCATGACATTAGATCAGTTTATAAGAGCGGAGATAAGATCCTTCGAAGCCGACAAGCAAGAATTATTTTTTAAAATATTACATAACGTCGGGCATTCTTTTGGTTTGCTTCATCAATATCGAATTATTCCAATAGACCACAACCTTCCTTGTAATTCAGAAAGTTTTCGTTTAAGGCAGGAGCACAAATTTTCCTTTGTGGATTGTGGATGGTTTACTGTAACGGACCCTGAATTCGAGCCGGATTTATTATTAGCTAACAGTCATTTTCCTCATTTATTCTTCGCAAATGATTCTTTTATTTTCTCAAATCACGTTCTGACTATGATTAAAACTCAGCTTGATACAAAGAAGGCTGATGTCAGAACCATTATAGAAAGGATTAAGACTGCTGATGATCGCATGCAAAGTTTATCAATAGCTCTTGAGAATTTAACACCTAATCTAGCTTCCTGGCGTCCATGGTTAGCGCGCATAATTGAGGGCTTCATGAGCGCATCGGCAATTAGCCCTTTATATATTCAACAACGCTTACAAATCCAGCGATACAAAGTAAGAGTAAAGATAAATAAGTACGATCCACATCACGAGGATAACAACTCATCACTCTTTGCTACAGCTTTGAAAGATGTATTTCTTGATCAATCCCTCCAAGAAACTTTCTCCTTTTTAGAAAAATTACTTGGATGATGCTGTCAGTTTAGTTTTCTGCTCTGAACAATATATCCAGAGGAATGGCAACCTTTCATGGTATTATTCTTAGAGCGATGGAATCGTTTTCAACTGAAATATTGATTTCTATTTGTTGATAATGTCTTTCTTCAATATAGGGAAGCTGAAATAAAACATCGCAACAGCTAAATACGCATATCGCGCCTCTGCAGCTGAGGCGATAAAAAACAAGGATGACACAAGAGCGATTCCCATAATATTTTGAAAAAATAAATTGACATATTTTGGATCACTCTTGAAATATCGAAACCCTTTGTACACCAAGAATAACTGGACACCAAAATATGGCGCATACGCCATTAATAAACTAAGAACAGAAAATACCCCGGCAATTTCTACCCAGTTTAATACTTCAACAATCAGAGGGGTTGTTTTTTCCTTGATATCACCGGGACGCTTTAATAAAGACATTGTTAATTGTTGATAAAAAACATCCCACCTATGCTTAAAGTATGCCATAGGGTAGGCAAAAATTGCCGAAATCCATGCCGTTCTTAAAGCTTTCAATTCTTCAGGTGAAGAACTTATATGCACTGGAGTATCACTTAAAAAGACTAAATCATCCACACGCCTTGGATTATAGAGCTTTTTAATCCGTTCAAAATCATAATCTTTATGTTGTTTTATATAGTCAGGGAATAAAGGTGTATTTAAATAGACCGAAATACCGGCTAAATCGTACAACTCATTGTGTTGAATTCTATGTGAAGAGACCGTTAGACTGCTATTAAAAATTAGCATGGCTATTCCCAAAGCTCCTGTTATAGCTATCCCCTTTTTTATCCAATTCGCGGCTTTTTGCGGCCAACAAACTTTTGAAAACCACAAACAAAGCCATGGCAAAGCTATAATCGACTGATAGGCTGCGCACGTCCCATAAAAAGCAACGACAAACCAAATAAAGACTGAGTAATAATTTGGGGAAGATTTGCGCATGCTATAAAAATGTAACCAACCTGCACAGAAAAGGTACGCATTAACAAATGAAACATCTTTAATAACAAGTAATTGATAGGAGAAAACAGGAGGTAAGATAGCTATCAGATAAACCCAATAAGATTTTTTTGCATTAGCAAATAAAGCAACAGCCCCCCAATAAAGCGCTAAATGCAATACAAACAAAACACCTGGACCTTCGTATATTTTTGAAAATAAACCCCAAATAAAACCCATCATAGGAGGATGAAAATCTGAAGGAGGCAATAATGAAAGTCCTTGCTGCATTTGCAGCAAGCTATCTGACCTCATTAATCCAGGCCAAAATAATAAAAGACAGAAAAAAAAAGCAAAAAAAGAGAAATATTTAGCAATAATTAAAACAAATCTATTATTCATTAATTAGAGATTTTTTATAAGATTTATTAAATTTAAAATAATATGAGAGATTTTAAAAGGTCCTTTCACCATATTTTAAAAATCAGCCCGCTTCAAACACTAGATATTTCAACTGTTGGCATGGATATTGCAATACTCCATAACAGAACATTTTAATTAAATTTGACGCGAAATCGAGGATAATTATGTCAATGGTAATTAATACAAATCAGTCTGCTCTTAGTGCACTGAATAGTTTGGAAAAAACTAAATTTAAACTTGATTCATCAATGGAAAAATTGTCATCGGGTTTAAAAATCAACAGAGGCGCCGACGATGCTGCTGGCTTAGCTATTGCAACACGTATGGCTGCGCAAATTGGTAGCTTGATGCAGGCTGCTGCGAACGCGCAAGCTGGCGTTTCTCTAATTAACGTTGCTGATAGTTCTTTAGGAACAATCACCGACTCATTAATTGAACTTCGTGCCCTTGCAGTACAAGCGGCAAACGGCACCTTAACTTCTAGTGACCGCGCTTCTATTAATGCAAAGGCTGAATCATTATTAAACCAGATCAACAGCATTGCATCCCAAGCAAACTTCAACGAACTAGACCTATTAGATGGTTCATTTGACACCATCTTGCAAGTAGGAACTGAAGCAGGCGATTCCATTCAAATCAAAATCGAATCAGCAAATACTGCAGATGTTGGTGCTATTTTCTATACAGGTAATGCCGTTGCAGCTGCACTTGAAAAAGGAGACTTAATCCTTGATGGCGCTGCTATCCCTGCAACAGAAAATGATGGATTAAGTTATGATATGCCAGAAGCAAGCGCAATTGCCGTTGCAGCTGCTATCAATACCAGTGGTACTGATGCGAACACACGTGCGGTAGTAAATCCTACAGTTACTGAAACAACAACATTTGCTGCCTCAGGTAATCCATCTGGTATCATGACCATCAATGGCATCGAAACAAAGCTTATTTCTCTTCCAGGAACTCTTGATGGTAACGTGCAAAATGCGATGGTTGCTATCAATGCTATCTCCACAGAAACAGGCGTAGAAGCTTCGACAGATGAAATCGGCAACTTAGTTTTGACTGCAGCTGATGGACGCAACATCACTGTTGAATATAGTGATAGCATGGCAAATACAGATCTTGGAGCAGTAGCTGCGGGCACAATAACTGGAACAGTCAAACTTACTTCCAGCAACCCTATCACTGTAAGTGGTTCAAATCCGGATAGAGCTGGATTTGTTGCAGGTACGTATTCTGATCTTACAGCGTTATCAACAGCAAAATTAGACACACAAGCAAATGCTATACAATCTCTTGCAGTGATTGACGGTGCTATCGATACTATTAGCGGAATTCGTTCCGATATCGGCGCCATCGAAAATCGTCTATACGTTGCGATTGATAACCTTAGTGCAACATCAGTTAATCTACAAGATGCGAAGAGCCAAATTATGGATACAGACTTCGCAGTAGAAATGACTAACTTTGCTAAACAGCAGATTCTCCAACAAGCGGGCGTAGCAATGCTTGCTCAAGCGAATGCTAACCCACAATCTGTATTAAAATTGCTTCAATAATAATACTCCTCTTAAAATATAAAGGTTATAAGATTCTTTCTTATAACCTTTATATTATTCAATATTAATAAAATTTTTTACAATATTTTAAGTAAATTTTTTTAAAAATAAAAAATATAGTTTTCAAAAGTACTATCCAATCCCTTATCTAGCATACGTTTCAAGCAGTTGGCACAATTTTTGCATTAATTAAGTTTAAGAATTTAATTAAATTTGACACGAAATCGAGGATAATTATGTCAATGGTAATTAATACAAACCAGTCTGCTCTTAGCGCACTGAATAGTTTGGAAAAAACTAAGTTTAAACTTGATTCATCAATGGAAAAATTGTCATCGGGCTTAAAAATCAACAGAGGCGCCGACGATGCTGCTGGCTTAGCTATTGCAACACGTATGGCTGCGCAAATTGGTAGCTTGATGCAAGCTGCTGCAAACGCGCAAGCAGGTGTTTCACTTATTAATATTGCTGATAGTTCTTTAGGAACAATCACCGACTCATTAATTGAACTTCGTGCCCTTGCAGTACAAGCGGCAAACGGCACCTTAACTTCTAGTGACCGCGCTTCTATTAATGCAAAAGCTGAATCATTATTAAACCAAATTAATAGTATTGCTGCTCAATCAAACTTCAACGAACTAGACCTATTAGATGGTTCATTTGACACCATCTTGCAAGTAGGAACTGAAGCAGGCGATTCCATTCAAATCAAAATCGAATCAGCAAATACTGCAGATGTTGGCGCTATCTTCTGTCACGGCGATGCAGTTGCAGCAGCACTTGAAACGGGAGACTTAATTCTCGATGGAGCAGCTATTCCTGCAACTCAAAATGATGGCTTAAGTTATGATATGCCAGAAGCGAGCGCGATTGCCGTTGCAAATGCTATCAATACCAGCGGTACTGATGCGAACACACGTGCGGTAGTAAATCCTACGGTTACTAAAGCAACAGCATACTCATCATCAAGCAATGTGAGTGGCGTCACGACTATCAATGGCATCGAAACAAAGCTTATTTCTCTTCCAGGAACCCTTGATGGTAACGTGCAAAATGCGCTGGTTGCTATCAATGCTATCTCCACAGAAACAGGCGTAGAAGCTTCTACAGATGAAATTGGCAACTTAATCCTGACTGCTGCCGATGGACGCAATATCACTGTTGCTTATGGAACAGGTATTAGAAACACAGATCTTGGTGCTGTTGCTGCGGGCACAATAACTGGAACAGTGAAGCTTACTTCTAGCACCCCTATTACTATAAGTGGCTCAAATCCGGATAGGGCGGGATTAACAGCTGGTACGTATTCTGATCTTACAGCGTTATCAACAGCAAAATTAGACACACAAGCAAATGCTATACAATCTCTTGCGGTAATTGACGGTGCTATCGATACTATTAGCGAAATCCGTTCTAATATCGGCGCCATCGAAAATCGTCTATACGTTGCGATTGATAACCTTAGCTCTAGCGCTGTTAACTTACAGGATGCGAAGAGCCAAATTATGGATACAGACTTCGCCACTGAAATGACCAACTTTGCTAAACAGCAGATTCTCCAACAAGCGGGGGTAGCAATGCTTGCTCAAGCAAATGCTAATCCACAAGCAATCTTAAAACTACTTCAATAGTTTTACTTGTGTAGAGAAAAAATTACCCACTTAAATAGGAAAAAATTGCACAATTTTTTCCTATTTAATTTAAAAAAATCTACAAAGTTATCCTTAAATTTCTTTTCTCAGCTTGAGTCATGTAGAGAACGCAGCTATTTGGCACGGGTATTGCACCCTTCAATAAAAAATATTATTGGGTAAAACAATGTCAATGGTAATTAATACAAACGCATCTGCTTTGAATGCGATTCAAAATCTAGAAAAGAATGAAGCTAAATTAAGCTCCTCTATGGAAAAGCTATCTTCTGGATTGAAAATTAATGGCGCCGCTGATGATTCAGCAAACCTTGCTATTGCAACACGTATGGCCGCACAAATCGGCAGCTTGATACAAGCTTCAGCTAACGCCCAAGCTGGCGTATCTCTTATTAACATTGCAGATGGAGCCCTAAATTCTATTGCAGAATCGATTACTTCTTTGCGTGCTCTTGCTATACAAGCGGCAAACGGCACTCTTACATCCATTGATCGAGCTTCTATTAATACAAATGCAAAATCTCATCTAGATCAAATTAATAGTGTTGTGTCCCAAACAGATTTTAATGGGTTAAACTTACTAGATGGAACGCTTGACACTACGTTGCAAATAGGCACTCAAGCTGGAGATATTCTCGCTATTCAAATTAACTCTACTAATACTGCTGATATAGGTTCTGTCATCGTACAAGGTGATGCTGTACAAACAGCACTTCGTGTCGGTGATTTGGTGATAAATGGGGCAGCTATCGCTCCTTCTAAATCTGATGGATTAAGCACGGAACATGCGGATGCAAGCGCCATTGCTATCGCTAATGCTATCAACACCAGTGGCACTGATGCAGATGTTCAAGCAGCAGCAAATCCGACCATTACTGATACAGTCAATTTTGAAGCTTCTGCAAATTCTGGTGGAGCAATTACTATTAATGGCGTAGAAACCACCCTTATTTCCATTACCAACAGCTTAAATTCGAACGTAGAAAATGCCATCGTTGCAATCAATGATATAAAAAGTGAGACAGGCGTAGAAGCTTCTGCTGATTTAGAAGGAAAACTTGTATTAACAGCTGCTGATGGGCGTAACATTACTGTAAATTATGGCCCCGGGATAGATAACACAGACCTTGGCGCTGTAGCTGCAGGTACTGTAACTAGCTCAATCACTTTAACATCTAGCTCCCCTATTACCATAGGTGGTTCTAGCCCTGAGCATGCTGGATTAATAGGCGGCACAACATCAACACTTGTCCCTTTATCTAGCGCCCAATTAGACACACAAGCGAATGCTGTGGCTTCTCTTGCCATAATAGATGGAGCACTTGATACTGTCAGTAATTTGCGTGCTAATCTTGGCGCTCTTGAGAATCGCTTATATAGCATGATCGACAATTTAGGCAATAATTCCGTAAACCTTATGGATGCAAAAAGCCAAATTATGGACACCGACTTTGCTATAGAAATGGCAAATTTTGCTAAACTCCAAATTTTGCAACAAGCAAGCACAACAATGCTTGCTCAGGCAAATGCTCAACCTCAGAGCATTCTAAAACTTCTCCAATAATTTTACCGTACCTCTACCTATCCTCTTTTTCTAAAAGCCATGGAATGAATTCCATGGCTTTTAGAATTTCAGCAATATTATAACCATTAACGAAACACTTAATACTTTCAACTAGGAAATAAATTCCTAATTTTTACAAAAATGCGGAAATAATTACCTACACAAAACATATTTTTATAAAACAAATACATTATAAATGTTTATTATAAAAAAAATAAACGTAGGAAATACTTAAATTTCTTAAAAAATATCTCTACTTTATATATACCTTGGCACAAATGTTGCACATGACACCTTGTCAGAATAAAAAATTAAACAAGGAAAGAGAGATCAACATGTCAATGGTAATCAACACAAATGCATCGGCTTTAAACGCCGTGCAAAATCTAGAAAGAAACAAACTGGAACTTAATACTTCTATGCAGAAATTGTCATCTGGTTTAAAAATTAATGGCGCTGCTGATGATTCAGCAAACCTTGCTATTGCAACACGTATGGCTGCACAAATCGGCAGCTTGATACAAGCTTCAGCTAACGCCCAAGCTGGCGTATCTCTTATTAACATTGCAGACGGAGCCCTAAATTCTATTGCAGAATCGATTACTTCTTTGCGTGCTCTTGCTATACAAGCGGCAAACGGCACTCTTACGTCAACCGATCGCGCTTCTATTAATGCAAATGCTGAATCTTATCTAGACCAAATTAACAGCGTTGTTGCTCAAACAAATTTCAACGGCTTAAACTTGTTAGATGGAACGCTTAACACAACTCTACAAATAGGTACTCAAGCTGGTGACACGCTAGACGTAAAGATTAGTTCTGCTAATACTGCAGACATCGGTTCAGTGATTGTACTCGGCGATGAGGTTAGTGGGAATTTACGTTTAGGCGACTTAGTTATTGACAGCACGAATGTTGGTCCCTCTGTGTCTGATGGTTTAAGCTATACGTACTCTGATGCAAGCGCCATAGCAATTGCTAATGCTATTAATACTAGCGGAGCAAATGTACAAGCAGTAGTAAATCCAAATATTACTGACACCGTATCTTTTGAAGCTTCAGCAAACTCAGGTGGTTATATGACAATTAACGGCGTTAATACTTCTGAAATTTCTATCACTACTGATTTAGTTTCTAATGTTCAAAATGCAATTGTTGCTATCAATGCCAAATCCACTGAAACAGGCGTAGAAGCTTCTGCTGATTTAGAAGGAAAGCTTGTATTAACAGCTCCAGATGGACGTAATATCACTGTAAACTATAGTGCGGGCATTGATAACACAGATCTTGGTGCTGTTGCTGCTGGCACAGTAACAGGTTCAATCACACTAACCTCTAGCTCCCCTATTACCATAGGTGGTTCTAGTCCTGATCGTGCTGGATTAATAGGAGGCACAACATCAGACCTAGCTTCTCTATCATCAATCAATCTTGGCAACCAAAGTAATGCTATTGCTGCTTTACCAGTAATTGATGGAGCACTTAACACAATTAGCAATTATCGTGCTGATCTTGGAGCTATTGAGAATCTTTTATACAGCACTATTGAGAGCTTGAATAATTCGGCTGTAAATCTTCTTGAAGCAAAAAGCCAAATTATGGACACTGATTTTGCTGTAGAAATGGCGAATTTCGCTAAGCTTCAAATTCTGCAACAAGCAAGCACAACAATTCTAGCTTATGCAAACGCTCAGCCTCAAAATATTTTAAAACTCCTTAGCTAAATTCTCTTAATTTACTTAAGAAATCATCTCAGGTCACAATCTCCTTGTGGCCTGATTTTTTTAAAAGCCAGTAGTCTATAAGCCGGGTTCTGTCCAAGCAAAGTAATTGCTCTGTGCGATCATTCCTCTAGGATGATAGTTACCTATCACCTCATGCAACCTACCCAAGCAAAAAACGATGCACAAACACATCGAGCCGAAGCTTTTTGCTTCTATTTGGTCTTGCTCCAGATGGGGTTTACCTTGCAGCAAATGTTGCCATTTGCACGGTGCGCTCTTACCACACCTTTTCACCCTTACCAACAAAGCTGGCGGTATTTTTTCTGTGGCACTTTCCCTAGAATAAGATTTTATCTTATCCCGCTGGACGTTATCCAGCATCCTTTTTGTGTGGAGCCCGGACTTTCCTCTGTTTTAAAAACAGCGATCGCCCAACTACTGGCAAACAAAAATAGCGTATTTTTTAGAAGATGCAAAGAATTCTATCGAAGAAATAATTCAACACTTGTAAATTTCATAGACTCTCACTAACTTTTCTGATATTTTTTCCATTATATGTATAATCCCTATATGGAGACTTGTTATTAGTCGCTTTAACGACGGCCCACCACAACGCGAAGCTCGCGCACATGACGGCCCTAGAATTAATCATGAAATTCATACTCAACGCATTCGACTTATTGATGAAAAAGGAGAAATGGTTGGTGTCATTGGAACGGCAGAAGCCATAAAGTTAGCACAAGAAGCAGGACTTGATTTAGTAGAGGTTTCACCTAATGCCGAACCACCAGTGTGCAAAATTCTCGATTTTGGGAAATACAAATACGAACTACAAAAAAAGAAAGCCGAAGCAAAGAAAAAACAAAAAGTAGTTGAAGTCAAAGAAGTTCAGCTTCGCCCAATGATTGACCCTCATGATTTTGAAATCAAGTGTAAAGCTATCAAACGCTTTATCGAAGAAGGCAATAAAGTAAAAATTCTTATGCGTTTTCGTGGGCGTGAGCTCTCTCACCAAAACATAGGTTTTGAACTTTTAATGAAAATAAAAGACCAATTTGAAGAATTGACTAAAGTTGACCACAGCCCCAAGCTGGAAGGTAAACAAATGATCATGGTTATTAGCCCTAAATAATAGACAAGGATAGTTATGAATACACTTTTAATTATACAAATTTTTATAACCCTGGCGCTGATCGGAGTTATTCTTTTACAACGTAGTGAAGGTGGAGCTCTTGGTATGGGTGGGGGAAACAGTTCCAGCATGTTTACAGCACGCGGAACCTCAAATCTTTTAACAAAGATCACATCTGTGCTTGCTATTTTATTTATGGGAAATTGCTTACTGATGACTGTTATCACTAGTCATTCGATAAATAATCAAACTAAAGTTGTTAGCCAACCTCAACAACAATAATGGCTAAATTTATCTTCATAACGGGTGGCGTAAGCTCATCCCTGGGTAAGGGTCTTGCGTGTGCAGCACTTGGGGCTCTACTTCAAGCGCGCGGACTAAAAGTCCGTCTACGTAAGCTAGACCCATATTTAAACGTAGATCCAGGCACGATGAATCCCTATCAGCATGGAGAAGTTTTTGTAACATCTGATGGTGCTGAAGCAGATCTTGATCTGGGTCACTATGAACGTTTTACGAACCAAGACGCCACAAAGTCAGATAGCGTAACATCTGGCAAGATTTACTCTGCCGTTATTGCTAAAGAACGTCGCGGTGATTATTTAGGTGCTACAATTCAAGTCATTCCCCATATTACTGATGAAATTAAGGCATTTATTCTAAATGATAGCGATTCTTCAGACGTTATCCTTTGCGAAGTAGGAGGGACTGTCGGAGATATTGAAGCACTTCCATTTTTAGAAGCTATACGCCAATTGCGTAATGAACTTGATCGCGATAGTAGCTTATTAATTCATCTGACCCTTGTTCCCTATTTGGCTGCTGCCGGCGAATTAAAAACAAAGCCCACACAACACTCGGTACAAGCCTTACAAACTTTAGGATTACGACCTGATATATTACTTTGCCGCAGCGAACATGAAATTCCTGACGATGCAAAACGCAAGCTTGCTCTTTTTTGCAACGTTGCCTTTGAAAATGTCGTGCGTGCCAATGATGCTAAAAGCATTTATGAAATTCCTCTTACCTATCACCAAGAAGGCTTAGATGATGCTGTTGCTAAAGCCTTCGACATTAAAACAGCTCCTAACTTAAAACCTTGGCAAGAGTTGATAACCAAACTTCACAATCCTAAGAAAAAAGTTCGCATCGGAATCGTTGGAAAATATATCCAGCTTAAAGATGCCTACAAATCTCTTGATCAAGCGATTACCCACGCTGGCATTGCAGAGCAGACTGATATTGAAAAAATTTGGATTGATGGTGAAGATAAAGATTTAATGTCCAAAATTCAACAAGTAGATGGCTTGATTATTCCAGGCGGCTTTGGTGAACGTGGCATTGAAGGGAAAATACGTACTATTCACTATGCACGCCAAAATAAAAAGCCGCTACTCGGCATTTGCCTAGGCATGCAGCTTAGCGTCATTGAAGGAGTGCGCACAGAACTTGGTATAAAAGATGCTTCAAGTACTGAATTTGGCCCTACAAATACTCCTGTTGTTGCCCGTATGACTGAATGGATGAGCGGCGAACAAAAAGAACGTCGTGGAATTTCCGATGATATGGGCGGAACTATGCGCCTAGGCTCATTCCCTTGCGTTATTGACAAAGACAGCCTTGCGTACAAACTTTACGGCGCAACACAAATTAATGAGCGTCACCGTCATCGCTATGAAGTCAATTTAGGGTACCGCGAAGCACTTGAAAGCAAAGGTTATGTTTTTTCTGGTATATCTCCAGATGGTCTATTACCAGAAATCATTGAGTATAAACCACATCCATTTTTTATTGCTTGTCAGTTTCATCCTGAGCTCGTATCTCGCCCTTTCAATCCTCATCCTTTATTTACAGGTTTGGTTAGGGCATGTTTAGCTGCTTAAATCAAGAAAGACGCATCCATGACCAATCATACTAAAGTTCTTATTATCGGTGCCGGCCCAGCGGGATATACGGCAGCAATTTATGCAGCCAGAGCCAACTTGCATCCCATCCAGCTACTTGGCCCTCAACCCGGCGGACAGCTTACCATCACAACAGATGTAGAGAATTATCCTGGCTTCAAAGATGTCATCCAAGGCCCTTGGCTTATGGATCAAATGAATGCTCAAGCAGCCCACGTTGGCACGGATATGCGCTTTGAATCCGTTGAAACCGTTGATTTTTCTAAAAGACCTTTTGTGGTAACCACCGATACACCCACCACCTATACAGCCGATACAGTCATTATCGCAACTGGCGCACAAGCAAAATGGTTAGGCCTAGATAGTGAATTGCATTTTAGAGGATATGGCGTCTCTGGTTGCGCAACGTGTGATGGATTCTTTTTCAAAGATAAAAAAGTCGCTGTTATTGGTGGTGGAAACTCTGCTGTAGAAGAAGCCATTTACCTTACTAATCATTGTGCCCATGTAACGCTTATTCATAGGCGCGATCATTTGCGTGCGGAAAAAATTGCCCAAGACCGTCTTTTCAAAAACCCTAAGATCTCCGTACTTTGGGATACAGTCGTTGAAGAATTTACAGGCAATGACCAACCCGTGCGCAGCCTCACAGGTTTAAAATTAAAAAATCTAAAAACACAAGAAGTAATAAACCAACCATTTGATGGTGCTTTTGTTGCCATCGGACACACACCGATGAGTACGCCATTTAAAGATCAATTAAAATGTGACCATGAGGGCTATATTCTTACCACTCCTGGAAGCACAGCCACTTCTATTCCTGGTGTTTTTGCCGCCGGCGATGTGCAAGATAAAATCTTCCGCCAAGCGGTCACCGCTGCAGGGCAAGGATGTATGGCAGCATTAGAAGCCGAGAAACTTTTAAACCACTAAAAATTTTGCAATGATTCACATAAAAAAACAGCGATAGTAAAAACTACCGCTGTTTGTATTTTTGCCTCGAGATATCTCAAGCACTCTCCTTATCATCAGCTTTCGGCACGACAAAAGAAGGAATAACGACAGGCTCATTAGCTGGGTGCACCGCATCCCATTCTGCATTCTGAGCAGCAACTAAAGCATTATACCTAGCAATAAGATCCACTGGAGTATTTGCAAGGACATCAGCCCCTAAGCTAGTTGCCATTTCCCTTATATTTTCGTCTATTGTGCCAAGCCAAGTTTTGACTTGTGCCAACGCATCATTTCTTCCTTCAACATCACTTGTAGGCAAGGCACGCAAAGTATCCCAATCCAATTCCGGCGCACCTTTTCCTACTAATCTAAGTAAGGCATTTTCATCGCGAGCTGTATTAACCAAAAAATGAGTCGTCAATGTTTGAACAACGACCGACTGTCCAGCCAACGTATCAAATCTAACTTCTGTGACCACAGGGCCGCGACGAAATTCTAGTGACTCCATATCTATATCCTCGAGATAATCACCAATTGTAACTGGGTGCGTAGTCTTAGAAGAATCGGGCGCTGGATAGATCTTCAAAGATTCTAAAGTTCTACTTTTTATTTTTTCAAAAATGTCAGCATCTGTTAAATCAGACCTAGCATTAAAGAAAGTGTTTAATTCATCAAACTCACTAGCATCTTCTTTGCCCACATTGTCACACAATGCAGTGATAGCTTCCTCAAATGTTGAAGCTTCAAGAACATTCGCTTTCATCGCATATTCTTCACGTAATACTTGGAATAATGCAGCCACGCCCGTGTTATATTGTTGACGAGCCAGCCTCTCGTCTGCCTTACGATGCTCATTATTTTTGTCATCTGGCGCTAACTCTATTGCCGCTCGTAATTGTGCTATTGTTATACGTTCCTTACTTTCTACAAACTCTAAAAGAGTCTCATTAAACATTTTATAGCGTTCAACCATATACGCAGTTGCAAGTGGCACCGCTTTTCTTACTGGTTTTTTTGCTTGGTAAGCTTTGTTTAAAAGATTCAATATAGCCTGCATTACCTCCAGTTTACGATTATCTATATCCTTATGAGAATCATCATGTTGAGCCCCCACAGCAGCACCTAATTTAAAGCCATGCGCCTCATATTCACCATAAGGTAGAGGAAGAATAAAAACATGCTTCAGCCACGTTTTGACAAGGGTTGTGATACCGATTTTTCCAAAACCAACTACAGGTAAATTTACTTCGCCAATAATTTTGGCACTTTTAATTTCACCTTCGATAACACTAATTATGTCATAATCAACTGAACCAATATTAGGATAGCGTCTGAATCTGTCTTTGTTTTTTTGATCTATACACGCCGTATTGTGAACACAGGCCTTTGAGGAGTGCTTCCATGCCGGCATAGTGCCTTCACCATTTTCTAGCAGGTAAGAAGGAGTCTCAAGTAATGCCCCAAAAAACAATTCCGTCCCTGGCACAATATTAAGTAAATCTCGCGCACCCTCATCACCTTCACCCGAAGCTAAAAGCAAACCACGTATAAACATGACCTTAATCATATGCCAATTCAGATCACTGAGCTTTCCTTGTGCTGCTTCTTGCGCCTCTGTACAAATATTTTGAAATAATGCATTAAATTCTGGAGTTGCTGAATCCTCAGAATTTCTTTCCCTTAAACCATCCATAAAAGCAAAAAATTTACCCAAATAATAGGAACGAACTGAGCTCACATCCGCAGCACTTGCTGCGATGAAATCATCATCCCACACTCGCACCGCATTTATAATATGCACATCTTTAGCAATTGCTTGATGTCCCTTAAGAGTACCTGGATATAATCTCGCCAGTTCTAAATCAACTCCAGTAAATATTGATCGTTCAATAGAGTTACTTTCAGCGGAAAAACCCACAGAAACCCAAGCAAAACTTAATACCAAACCTAATGCTTTTAAAATTTTCATTACAGTAACTCTTTCGTAAAATTTTTCACACAAACTTTATATAGGAACGATAAAAATACTTTTCAAAGAAAATCTACCCTTAAGAAAGGGCCGCCACAAATCGCCAGTGCTTATCAACGGCTTTTCGAATGCCAATGCGAGGTGTTGCCTGATAAACGCTAGCATTTTCTTGTCCTTCCATCACATAGAAATCTTCATGGCTCAGCAAATCTAGCCCATTATGAAGCTTTGTAATCCCAAGCGTTTGACAGAGTTTTCCTGGACCATTAAGTAATAAAGAAGGCTTAATCAGCTTAATCCCTCTAATTAACACTGCCCCTGGCTCCCCATCTTGCTCGCTAACAATATTTAGGCAATGGTATTTTCCATAAATAAAATACACATAGCTCATTCCTGCTCTTCCAAACATAATGGATGATCTTGGCGTTTTACGAAAAGCATGTGAAGCCTCATCGTCTAAACCTCTGTATGCCTCAGTTTCCCAGATAATTCCTTGGTACTTTCCAAAAACAAGCGTTTTTCCAATAAGGCCTTTTGCCACCTCAACAGTGTGTCTAGAGAAAAAGGATAATGATAATCTTTCCATGTATTAAGACTTCATTTACCGCCAGGTTAAACTGACACACTTCATCATTTTTCTCAACCGCCCTTCAAAAATAATCAATAAAAATAACCGAAATTAACTAGATGTTAATTTTGAAAACTATTTATACTAATGGATACATGAAAAATATTTCTAATCATGAATATTATTTATTTTTTATTATTTCACGCAATCAATTCAATTACGGCTTCTCATCATGAACCAATTGACGCGCTTTTCAGAAACGATTCTTCATCTGAACTTAACAGACCTCTCAATGCTCAATCCCTAACTTCCAAAGAAGAATACTGGCTTTTATCTCTCGATGGCGGCGGAGAACGGGGCATTCTCCATCTTGAAACATTAGCCAAACTTGAAGAAATAACGGGCCAACGAGTTGTAGATATGTTTGACGGTATTGCCGGCACCTCCATTGGAGGTATTATTGCTATTCTTCTAACTGTTCCAGATCCTTTAAATCCATCTCAACCCAAATATCGACCAAGACAACTTCTCGACATATTCTTCGAAAAGCGATATCAAATGTTTCAGCCTAAATGGTTTTCCTTCGGTGGACTTTTACGCACCAGGTACAAAACGCGGGGCATGAAGGACTTCTTATTTGATATGGTAGGTGGAAATACCTTAAAAAATCGCTGGCTTCCAACTGTCTTGGTAACCCATGATCTCAGCACTTTTGGCATTAGGACATTTTCCAGCATTGATGAGGATGATTATCTTGCAAAAGATATTGCAATGGCTTCAGCTGCTGCCCCCACCTATTATCGACCTCAACAGGTCTTCCCTCTCGATAAACCAGATTCTTCCGGTCACTTCGTCAGTGATGGCGGCACCTGCATGACTTCTCCCACTCATGCAGGTATTGCAATGCTAAAAAAGCACTACAAAATAGAGCAAAAACAAATACACGTGCTTGCTCTAGGCACTGGAATTTCAAACACACCAATTGCCAACAACCACTTACAAAGAGGAAACGGCTTAAGTTGGGCAAGTGTTCTCACTGATTTATTAATATATGGCCAACAACATACAGATATTAATATTGCTTCCTTACATCTTGGAAAACGTTATCATCGATTTAGTCCGCTTTTAGATCCACATTTAATCACCTTTGATAGCCTATCTGATGCTAATGGACACGGCATGTTAAAAGCTAATCAAAAAATGCGTGAAGATAGAAAAGAGGAATTTGATGAAATTGCCGAAAAACTTAAAGCAAAAGCATCTTTCTCAGCAAAAAAAACAAGAGAAGTTAAGGATTCTCCTCTCACCATCTATTCACCAAATAATGCCTTACAAAATTTTGTTTCATGGGCAAGTTGTTGGTGTAGATCAAGCTTAAATCAATTCTCATGCAGAAACTTACTATTGCGCAGTTTCAAAAATATCTTTCCTTTACGTTGACGTAAGATACCCACTTCTTTCATATTAAGAAAAAGTTTTCGTCCGCATTACATGAAATATTCTAGATTGCTTAAATTTACGATCTTAATTCTCTCTACTATTAGCCTATTTGCTTCGTTTCAGTGCCAATACCTCACCACGGCAGATAATGTAAAAATTCGTGCTGGTTATTTTTGCGGAAAAGGATCAGTTCCCCATTCAACAAAAGCTATTATCATCCTTCCTGGCATGGTGTCATGTATGGAACGACAAGAATTTTTAGCAGAGCAACTTGCTGCTAGTGGATTTGATGTTTGGACACTTGATTTTCGAGGGCAAGGAAAATCACAACGTATGGTTGAGAATAAAGAAATGGTTCATGTTGATGACTTTGATCAGTACATAACAGACGCTGAAACACTGATGAACCTTAAGGAATTAAAAGGAAAAAAGCTCTCCCTTTATGGACATTCCATGGGAGGACAAGTAGCACTACAACTCTTGAAAAAACACCCAACAACATTTGAATCCACCGTACTCGAATCACCAATGATTAAGCTCAACACTTCACCAATTCCATTCATTCTTGCCAAGCCAATCGCGTATTTTTTTAAAACCTGGTTATCTAGGAATAAAAATTTCTGCATAGGCCGTGGAAACTACGATGTTAAAAAAGAAAGTTTTGAGCATAATTCTAATTGTCGCGATATTAATCTCTTCTACAAACATCGCTATATAGCTGAATCTGAAAAAGAGCTAATTCCTACAGGGCCTAGCTGGGGATGGGTCTACTCAGCACTTAATGCAACGCAATCCCTTCTGAAAGATTTGGCATCATTAAAAGGAATCACCAGTAAAATCTTTCTAGCAACCGCAGGAGATGATCGAAGAGTCAACAACGAACATGATATCAGAGTAGCATCAGCCTTTTTAAACGTAGCCCACCGCACATATAAAAATGCCTGGCATTGCTTGCTGCATGACACGTTAGAAACACGAAAATCATATGTATCTGATCTGACATTGTTTTTAAAAAATCCAGATGCTTTTATAAAAGCTATGCACTCAAAAGAACTTTTAAAAGAATCGAACGAATTTCCTCAGGGGGTGTAGAATGAGCAAAACTACTCAGATACCCACCATTCCTATCCATCACATACACAACACTTGTGTGATTCATTAAGTAATCACTCATTCCTTCTTTCATTTCTTTTTTTGCATACACTTTATACTGCTTCATCGCCTTCTGCACATCATCTTGCGCACCCGTTAGCATAATAATATTACGATCAAAATTTTCGCTATAAATCTTTAAAACATCTGTTGTATCCCGATCTGGATCAACACTTACAAATACCACAGCAATTTTATCGCGATCACGCTTTAAAGATTTTAAAGCTTTTGAAATATGCTCCAATGCCATAGGGCACACGTCCGGGCAATATGTATATCCAAAATACACCAACAATATTTTTCCGCGAAACTCTGCTGTTGAACGCTTTTTCCCAAATTGATCTTTTAGCGCAAAATCTCCACCAATCACTACGACGGGGTCTGTAACATCTTTATAGACAATCGCTGTAGGTTCCTGAAATTTATATATTCCAAGAACAATTCCTAACCCTATAGCACTTCCGATAACAGCAGAAACAACTAATCTATTCATAATTTCTCTAAATTTTTTGTTGCTACATCCTACACGGAACATTTAAGGAAACAAAGAATTGATAAAAATTTTTCAAATTAGCAACATATTAACTTTTTTAATCGTATTATTATAATAAAGATACAAAATTTCATTTTATAATGATCGTTCTTGTTTATCTATACTGCCTTTTTAGCACAATTCTCTACTCTACAAATTCTGCGTTTGAATACCATGAACTCACAACGCCAGATAACGTAAAAATTCGCGTAGGTCGATTTTGCGGTGAAAATACAATATCTTCTTCAGATAAAGTTCTATTTATATTACCAGGACTTGTTTCTCGCATTGAACGACAAGAATTCCTAGCACAACAACTTGCCTCACATGGCTATGATATTTGGGTATTAGAATTTCGTGGCCAAGGTGAGTCACAGCGTCTTGTTAGTAACAAACAAATGATTCATGTAGATGACTTTGGTCAGTACATAACAGATGTAGAAACATTAGCTTCACTTAAGCAATTTCAAAATAAGCAAATTTCTCTATATGCACACTCCATGGGCGGACAAGTGGCATTACAAATATTAAAAAAATATCCCAATAAATTTCAACTTGCCGTGCTTGAAGCACCCATGATTCGCATCAATACATCACCTTTCCCACTTTTTTTTGCAGAACCCATGGCCTACATTTTTAAAAATTGGTTGGGGAAAAGTAAGCAATACTGTCTTACATGCAGCGATTATGACCCCATCAAACTAAACTTTACAAATAACCGTAACTGCCGCGACAAAGATCTTTTTGATCAGTATTATTATATACCCGAATCCAAAAAAGAAATGATACCAAGTGATCCTAGCTGGGGATGGATGTACACAGCCCTTACTACATCAAGACAGCTTTTAAACAATCTCTATCTATTAAAACCCATCACCACAAAAATATTTTTTGCAACCGCTGGTAATGATAAAGTTTTAGACACCAGCTACGATAAAATCGTCGTTTCATCTTTAACAAAAGTTGCACATAAAATATATCGGGAAGCGTATCACAGTCTTGTGCATGACTCGTTAGCTATAAGAAAAATGTTTCTACAAGACATTTCAAGTTTTTTACAAAATCCCGATCAATTCGTGCACGAAACTAGAAAAAATGCACCTTCATCAAATGATATTTTGGATTGGCTATACAAATTTCTTCACTCTTGGACTTTCAAGTTACTTTAATTTTCCCCAAGAAATTAAAACGTTAAAAAAAGAGATCCCCTCATTACAAGAAAATCTCTTCTTTTATAAAAAATATAAACCTAGAATGATCTAGGCAAAGTTGTACCAACTAGCACCTTTGAAAGGGCCGCACCGGAATTTGAACCATATACTGTGTATGCCAAATCTTTCTGCTCTACATTACCTAGGTATGTGACGTATAATGTCATACCTTCTTCACTGTGCGTACCATTAACGCCGATCGTAGTAACAGTCTCATCTGGATCTATAATCAATGAATTAACATCGAACCTAAACAGACCACTAACATCAAAACAACCAAGACTAATCCCATCTACACGGCTACGGAAAATTATATTCCCTTCCGTTATTAACCTAGCATCTGTATATGCTTTTTCTGCTTTAATATCTGGGTGCCTTACAATCTTACAACTTAATTCACTAGTTGTGCTTGCAAGCTGAACATTAGACCCCAAATAGAAAGTATTAGTATTTCCTAAATTTACCAAAAGACTATCCGCCTTAGGATTATCAGATAGTGGCTCCACATAAACATTAGAATCTTCGAGTATACGAGATTGAAACCAACCTGGATCAGCGTCAGGCCCAGTCTTCAAAGAAAAATGAATCTTACAGCCATTCGGAGGGGTAGGAAGTGCATTCCTTGCGAGACCGTTAAATAACACATCAAGACTAGTAGCATCACCTCTTAGGTAAAGGTCTTTAAGTGTTTCAGGAAATGAAATTGCACTGAAATGACTAGAGATTCCACCGCTTGGCACTGTACCAGATTGAACAAAATCTATGGTTAATTTTGTAATGCCTGCGCTTGGCGCAGTATATCCATCTACATCTCCTGCTTCGGAACCAATTCTGAAAATATCTCGTCTTTCACTACCTTCATTCTCGATACCGGTAATATACTCTGTATTAGCACCACAATAGGCTACTCCTACACTAATGATACAAGCCAATATATATTTTAACATTTGCAAATCTCCACAATTTAAGATCTTTCACCTAAACAAGTGATTTTTTAGATGAAAAAATTTTTTCAATATCAGCTTAAAGGAGATAGTATTAATAAATATTTAATAGAAAATATTTTAATTTTTATTAAATATTTATTAATTCAAGATAAAACCATATGAATTTGGTTATAAGCACAGATACGTGCACATAATTTAATTAACAAAAACTCTAGCCTTTCAGTTTTTATTGATTCTTTCTCTCAAGGCCTGCTAAATCTATAACTGTTCTAGGAGAATATTCATGACGCTCGTTTTTACGTTACAAGACTTTATTGAAAAATCGCTGAAAGAAATTGCGCCAACTGCGCAGCTTGATAAAGTCATACTTGAACCTACAAAAGATCCATCTCACGGCGATCTAGCAAGCAATGCCGCTATGGTGTGTGCAAAAGCTGAAGGCATTTCTCCGCGTGAATTTGCACAAAAACTCATCAAAAAAATCTCCAGTCACGAAGCTATTGAAAAAACAGAGATTGCAGGCCCTGGCTTCATCAATATATGGCTAAAACAGACCATCCTACAAAAAGAAGTGCATGAAATCTTAAATCTCCAATCAGCCTACGGCACAAACACTTTAGGAAAAGGTAAATCGGCGCAAGTAGAATATGTTTCAACAAATCCAACAGGCCCTATGCATATTGGCCATGGACGCAATGCGATCCTAGGAGATACTGTTGCCAATTTGCTTGAAAAAGTTGGCTATAAAGTGACGCGCGAATATTATATTAATGACGCTGGCGGACAAACACTTGCCCTCGCACGCTCAGCTTACGTTCGTTATAAAGAAGCCCTCGATGAAACTATTTCAGATGATGACTTTGACCAAGACATGTACAAAGGCGATTACCTAATCCCAGTGGGCTCAGATTTAGCACACAAGTTCGGCGATTCCCTTTTAAATAAACCTAATGCTGAATGGTTTGAAACAGTGCGGCTTTTTGCTATCGACTCTATGATGAATTGCATCAGGTCCGACTTAAAATCACTCGGCATCACCATGGAATATGCATCCGAAAGCGCACTCACCCAAGAAGGATGGGTAGAGAAAGCCCTTAAAGCATTAGAAGAAAAAGGCGATGTATACACTGGTATTCTTGAAAAACCAAAAGGTCATCAAATTGATGATTGGGAAGAACGCCCACAGATTTTATTCAAAGCGACCGCCTATGGTGATGATGTTGATCGAGCTTTGCAAAAATCAGACGGCACATGGACATATTTTGCTGGCGATGTTGGGTATCACTATTACAAAATCAGCCGCCATTATGACGTTCTTGTTAATATTCTTGGTTTTGATCACGTAGGATACGTCAAGCGCCTAACCTCAGCGGTAAAAGCCCTAAAAAATGATCAAATCTATACCATCAAAACTTGCCAAATGGTAAACTTTTCGGACAATGGTCAGCCTGTTCGTATGTCCAAAAGAGCCGGTACTTTTATAACCATTCAACAACTTGTCGAACGTGTTGGCAAAGATGCTGTACGCTTTATGATGATTTCTCGTCATCAGGATATGGTGATTGATTTTGACTTTAAAAAAGTTATTGAGCAGTCAAAAGATAATCCTTTATTTTACATCCAATACGCGCACGCACGCATTCATTCTGTATTACGTCATGCCGCACAAACATTCGGTAAAGAACTTAGTGCTGATTCATTAGAGTGTTTAAATGATGAAGCTGAGTTAAGCCTCATTAAAGGTCTAATTCAATGGCCGCGCATTGTTTTATCTGCAGCACAACATTTAGAACCACATCGGATTGCAAATTATTTGTATGATACCGCAAGCCTTTTCCACTCCCTCTGGAATAAAGGGAAAGAAAATACGCAACTACGTTTTATTGACGAGCACTCTCCTTCACAAACAGCAGCACGTTTAGCACTTTTAAAATCAACAGCAAGTATCCTTGCCGAAGGACTAAATCTTCTTGGCATAACTCCTATTGAAGAAATGCGTTGATGATTTTTCCAAGCGATCTTACCTACGGCACTCTTATCAAACGCTACAAACGCTTTTTGGCCGACGTAAAATTTGATACGGGCGAAGAACTAACCGTACACTGCCCGAACCCTGGCGCTATGATGGGTATTACCACGCCAGGCTCGCGCGTTGCTTTATCAAAAGCCGTCAATGTTGCTCGAAAATTAGCCTACACATGGGAAATGGTTGAAAGTGAAGGAACCTGGATTGGTACCAATACAAACAATCCCAACTTAATTGTCGCAGAAGCTTTAGCGAAAAAATCTATTCCCGAATTAGCTGATTATAAAAATGTTAAAGCAGAAGTAAAGTACGGACAAAATTCACGAATCGATTTTTTTCTTACTGACGGTCCCACCGAAATGTGCCTCGTAGAAGTGAAAAACGTTCATTTAATTCGCAATAATCACATGGCCGAATTCCCTGATTGTATTACTGCACGCGGCGCCAAACACCAACTTGAATTAGCAAATCAAGTAAAAAGTGGTATTCGAAGCATCGTTTTATACGTCGTGCAACGCGATGATGCTCTAACTTTTAAAGTAGCTGATGATCTCGATAAAGCTTATGGTGAAGCTTCTCGACAAGCCACTAAAGCCGGCGTTGAAACGCTAGCCTATTGCTGCAATATGCTGCCAACTGGCATTACCTTAAAACAGCCTTTACAGGTTTTAGGATGATTTCCTTACAACAAAAAGCTTTTACAGCATTTGATCAACTTCTTCCCTCACCCACTTGCACTCTTATTGTTGCAGTATCAGGTGGTGCTGACAGTCTTGCCCTAACTTTTCTTGCCAATGAATATGCAGCAACAAAAAATGTAAAGTTAGAAGCCGTCACAATTGATCATGCATTACGCCCAGAATCATCTGCAGAAGCAGAAGAAGTGCATAGCATTTTAAAAGCTCATGATATCTCTCATCACACGCTTGTTTGGCAGCATGAAGATAATCTTAACCGTATTCACGAACAAGCCCGAAAAGCTCGATACCATTTACTCACCGAATTTTGCAAAAAATATGAAAACCCTTTTTTGCTAACAGCGCATCATGCACAAGATCAAATTGAAACCATTCTGATGCGCTTTTTAAAGGGATCAGGACCTGCTGGATTTCAAGGAATTCAAACAACACGATATAAAAATGATGTTCGGATTATTCGCCCTCTTCTTGAAATTTTCCCTCAAGATTTACGAACCTACTTACAAAATAAAAAAATCAAATGGATCGAAGATCCTTCAAATCAAGATGATTCATACGAACGTACGCGCGTACGCCAACTTGTGCAGCACATCAAGAACTTAGGCTGGCAAGAAGAAGGCATTCTTACCTCCGCCACCAAAATCTATAGCTTGTATCAAGCCTTAGAAAATTTGGTAAATGAGCACGCAAAAAATTTCATTATTAGCATTAATCCTCTTGCCATCAATCAACCCATTTTTTTTGAATGCCCAAATCACATTCAACAAGAATGGCTACGTCAAACCATTTGGGCCATTGGCAAAGCCACTTACCCAAAACCTTATGAAACAATCGATGCTATTTTAAAAATACTGAAACAACCAAAAGTCGATGGCTACAATGTCGCTGGATGCACCATCAATGTAGCAAAAAAGGCTATCTATTTTTTAAATTCCTAAAAATAATAGGAAGAAATACAATCTCATTACCATATTGCAAAAAAGCATCACTTAAATATTTATATATAAAATTTTCAGCAACTTTATTTGAAAATTTATCAATCCGTTCTTATAAAGGCATTGTAAATATAAAAGTTTTTTTTATGAAAACAACAACATTACTGCTAGGTATAGCAATCGGCGTAAGCCAAATAACTCCTTTGGTATGTATGGATGAAACAAATTACGAAACAAAAGAAATCAAGGAAGAACAATCCCAGTTAGCACACTACACATACCCGAATTTTAACATTGATCATTTTATTCTCAGAATCGATTCAGATTTACCCAATGAAATGCAACCTATCCTTGATGATCTTTTTCAACAACAAGATTACGTTTCCAGCATTTCAACGACAAATACTGTGCTTTTTGACATAGTTACGACTACAAATACAACCCTCACGCAGCTTCGAGATAATTTTTTTGCAAAACTTAAAAAATATCAAGAGAGTGATCCTGAAATAATGCAAGAGATAGAAAAAGCTGAGGGATCTTTGAGTTGGATAACCCAAATAGTTCCCCATTATAATATCGATGTAGTGGCTATCTTGGCAAAATTTGCAAACACGCATAACCTACATCGCACGTAATTCAACATCTCACCCCATCCCATTGCCAAAAACTAGACCACACGATATAAATATTAAAGCGCCGTTGTGGCTCAGTGGTAGAGCACACCCTTGGTAAGGGTGGGGTCGAGAGTTCGATTCTCTCCAGCGGCACCATTCAACATTTAACTTTAAGGTGATGCTTTCATACATTTTAACGACACAGAAATTTTTGGTGCAATCAACAACGAATTAATTCGTCAGCAAAATCAGATCGAATTAATCGCTTCGGAAAATATTGTAAGTCCAGCGGTTCTCAAGGCTCAAGGATCCATCCTTACCAATAAATACGCTGAAGGATACGCCGGTAAACGGTATTATCATGGTTGTGAATACGTCGATGAAGTTGAAACAATTGCGATCGAGCGTTTAAAACGTTTATTTGGCGTTCAATTTGCCAACGTACAACCTCACTCAGGCGCGCAAGCAAATCAAGCTGTTTTCTTAGCCCTTTTAAATCCAGGCGATACAGTTCTGGGCATGGATCTCAGCGCCGGCGGACACTTAACTCACGGTTGCAAAGTTAACATGTCGGGTAAATGGTTTAACATCGTTTCTTACGGTGTTGATGATACCACACATCTCATTGATTACGATGAGGTTGAAACCAAAGCCCTCGAGCACAAACCAAAACTCATTATTGCTGGTGCTTCTGCTTATCCAAGATTTATCGATTTCCATCGTTTCAAAAAAATTGCTGACAAGGTTGGCGCCTATCTTATGGTTGATATGGCCCATTATGCCGGCCTAATCGCTGGGGGTGTTTACCCTACTCCTGTTCCTTTCGCCGATGTTATCACTTCTACCACGCATAAAACATTGCGAGGAACCCGAGGTAGTATCATTATTACAAATCGTGAAGATATGGCAAAAAAAATCAACAGCGCTGTTTTCCCAGGGCTTCAAGGTGGACCTCTTTTGCATGCAATTGCTGGGAAAGCCGTCGCTTTCGGAGAAGCTTTACAGCCTGAATTTAAAGACTACGCATTCCAAATTGTGAAGAATGCGAAAGCTCTCGGCGAAGTATTGCACGAAGGCGGCATCAAACTTTTAACCGACGGCACTGACTGCCATATGTTATTGCTTGATCTACGTCCTATCGGTATTACTGGAAAAGATGCAGCGGATGTTTTAGAGCAGGCTCATTTAACCTGCAATAAAAATGGTATTCCAAAAGATCCGCAACCTCCTGCAATTACTAGCGGTATTCGCGTTGGCACACCTGCTTGCACCACCCGCGGTTTTAAGGAAGAAGAATTTCGCGAAGTTGGAAGGTTAATGCTCAGCGTTTTAAAAGCTGCTGCAAAAGGCGATGCACAAAGTGCCATTGAAGAAGCAAAAACCAAAGCTATTGCGCTGTGTAAACGCTTTCCCATTTATGAAAATCTTGCTTAATTTCTAAAAGATCTGCACCATATAAATACAATCTATTTTTATATGGTGCCTTCTTTGAAACGTTTTTTTATCAAAAGCATTATTTTTTGCGCAATCGGATTTTTAATTTTTAATGGCAAAAATTTTGCAGCTTCTATTTCTCCAAGTGATGATGAAATTTTTCTTGTTCGAAATTCCCTAAATCCTTATAAATCTCTTTTTGAGAACGAATTTGTTGCGGATATCGAAAGAAAAAATCCTAAAGAATTTAACGAAGAAGAAGCCTTCAAAAGAGCACGTTTAATCATTCCAACCTTAACCGGTTTCCCCTATTTTTCTGATTGTATTTTTTATGAATACGATCCAAAAATAAATCCAAATAATCTTCCTCATCTCTATGAAGGCATTTTTGTTGACCGCGCGAATCCTGATCTTTATGTCTATAACCCGACCTTTCGTATCACTCTATATAGAAAAGATATAAAAGAAGACGAACAAGATTATAAAAATTCACGTATACCCCTAGATCAATATCTAATGCAGCTAGCAAAAGCTGAAGAGGAAAAAAAATCTGTTCTTTTCCATCCTCTAACAAGAGAACCTTTTGTATGTGATGCTTATAATAGTCCTATATATGCACCTGCCTATAATTTTCCAAAAAAGTGGGAGACTCGCCATTTTCAAGCCTCCGCAACAATACCCATAATTAGCTCACGATTAGATCGCATAGCCAAACGAAAAATACCCTGCCTACCTCGTAGAAATTACCATACTGGAAAAATTTCTGAGCCTGTCATTCTTCTGCATCGTTTTACTGACGAGATAAAAGAGTCTGGAATAAGAAGTCCTTTATTGACCCTTCCAAAAGATTCTTCACATCAGTTAAATCCTGACTTTCCGGACTACAGCAACTCAATTTTCATGATATATCATTCTTTCATAACACGAGAAAATTTACCTTTTGGGTGGGTAGGTTACCAAGTGGCCCCAACAAGTGTAAGAGTTTTTAATAGCGCGTATCGAACGTCACATATGTGCAGAACAAGCTATAAACAATCTGGTATGATACTGGAAGAATATATCAATAAAGGCCCACAACCAAGCGAAGATTATTACAGAGATCCAATCACTGGCATTTGGCAATCAGGCTCTTTGACAGCAAAAATAAAATACTTGCCTGAAGTCAGACGAGTACTGAAACGCCTTTGAATTAAGTACACTCTCGCTGCATCTCACACTGCATTTAGAAAAAAAACAGATTGCGGATGGTGAAAGAAGTTTTCTGGATCATATTTTTTCTTTATAGAAACCAAAGCCTCCCAATGGTCGCCATAATAAGCATGCTCCCAATCCTCCAATTCTAAATCTGAATAATTTGCATAAGCTCCCTCTCCATAAGAAGCTATATCTTTATAATAATTTCTAGACCACTCAAGCTGCTGACCTGCATCTTCATCGTCTTCCCAATAAGCTAAAGTTTGCATTGAAGCAATACAATCTCTATGTGAAAAAGCATTAAAATCTTTTCCAACTTCATTGATTACTCCCCCATAACTGTCTAGTACTGTAAAATTATCTTTAATTGCTGGTTGTGAATAATAGTCATCTATAATTCTTATCGCTTCTTTAGGTAAGTCATCTTTAAGGTATAAAGAAGTTGCTTTAAATGATTTAGCATTAGAAATAACAGACACACCTTCTGGACCAACGCCTGCCCATTTATTCACTGATTGCATATAAGAACACTCTTCAATAGTTACAATGGCATCAGAAGAAATTTCTAGTAGAGGTTTAAGCAAAATTCGTAACTCTTTTTCAGTGCCAAAAAATTGCCCAAAGGATCTTAAAGTTTTTTGAGAATTTCTCTTAGTAAATCGTAAAAAAGTCATAAGCTCTTTAGGAGCTGATTTTAACAATACAAACCATTTTTCGCTAACATCATATATATGCTTCCATTGCCATTCAATATTATAAACAATCACTTTTGAAACAGGATGTGTTTTAAAAGTGATAGATGTTATAACACCAAAATTTCCATTACCCGCTCCACAACAAGCCCAAAATAAATCAGGGTAATCTACTCGATTAGCTCTTATTAAATTTCCGTTGCAATCTACCATTTCTATCTCTGTAACGTTGTCACAACTTAGTCCCATTAAACGAGAAGAAAGACCTATACCTCCACCTATAGCAAGCCCCACTACTCCTACTGTTGGACAAGAGCCTAATGGTATTGCCAGTTTATGTTTCCATAACTCCTGACAAACACTATATATGTTGTTGCCAGCTCCGACTTTAACAGTTTTTTTATCAGCACTTAATTCAATCAATTTTATAGAACTCACATCGATAACAGCAGCATCATCGGCCGTACTTAGCCCCTCGTAACTATGGCGGTTAGAACGAATACGCACCTCTTTACCATGTGTTTTTGCCCAAAGCAAAGCCTCTTTAACATGCTCATTGTTGCTGCATAGCAATACAGCCGCAGGCCTTGCTTTAATTTTAGCATTCCACATGGCACATTCTTTTTTATACTCTTCTGAATTAGGCGAAATAATAACTAACCCAGAGTCACTATCTAATAAAGCTCCATACGTAGCTGTAAAGATACTTACAAAAAGAACAAGATAAGAAAAAAACTTGATATATCTACTCTTCATCATCTCATTTAAATCCTAGCCAAGATTACTGTTAAAATACTTAGCGTGATCTAGAGAACTTGTGAAGACGAAGCATCATCACCATAATTCCACCAATCAACGCTGCTACAGGAATGATTAAAAGCGCTTTTTGATAGGAAGAAACTGTATAAACACGAATTCCGTCAAGCATTTCACCTGTCCAAAATTGATCCATGGTCCAGCCAATGGTGCTATGGAAAAATGATCCACCTAACATATTCACGCAATTCAAAAATGCAACTGTTAAACCTAACATTGAGGCCGAAACCAATTCACTACCACTTGCGAAAACTAAGACCTGATAACAACACAAAATACCCACCACAAAAAATACCGCAGAAAGTGTGTACGTATTTAGTTGAGAATTCACAAACAAAAGCCACAAAAATGCAGCAACCATGCCTGCACTACATACTGAAATAATTGTATAATTACTTGTTCGTTTTGCAAATGCTGCCAACAATGGTCCACCGAATAACATACCAACAAAAATATACGACACAAATCCAGCCGCATCAGATTTGCTAAGTGCTGTTACTTGCATCAAATAATTTACACCCCACACATCAGCAAATCCCTCCAATGGACCTACCATCAACAAATTCGCAATTGCTAAAAACCAAATCGTTGAAGAACGAAGTAATTTTTTAAAATCTTTCATGCGTAAAGAGGGCTCATTTTTCGTTTTTGTTTTTTTCGTTTTTAAAAAGAGTAATGTCAAAAATCCTATCCCAATGCTCACAAAAGCCAACACAAATGCTACATGCTGCCAGCCAAAATTTTCAACAAGTAAGCTTACCGGTTTACCCCCATAAATTGCTCCAAGAAGTCCTACGGTAAAAGAAAATCCAACCATCTGGGCATAGTATTTTCCATCAAACCATTCAGAAATAACTTTCGATGTTGCTAAAAATCCCGCAGCAGAACCCACACCGACAATAAAGCGGCTGATAAGTGCTAAAATCCAATTATCCGTGTAGGTAAATAAAAGCGTTGCCAGTCCGCATAAGACAGCGCAAATGCATACCACACACCTAGCACCAAAACGATCAAGCAATATAGCAATAGGTATCTGCATGCCTGCATAACCATAATAATAAACCGACGCCAACAAACCAAAACCCGTCGCATCAATTTGAAATTGCTGCATAATTTGCTGCATCATTAAACTTGGCCACAGGCGCAAAATAAACTGATAGGTAAAAAATGAGAGAGGCAAAAGCCACATTAAATAGGGCAGAATTCTTTTAGACATAATAAACCTCAAAAATTTGAAGAAACAATTTTAATTTTTAAAAATAGGCGAATAAGAAAAGATACATCGACGGGCTAGCCGCCAATATTGTTAGAAATGCTAATGATGGCCCTAAACGTATAAACCAACATTTCCCTTTTGCACTTACGATATTTCTTAATTTTTATTGTACAAGATATTAAGATTTAATCAATATTGTTTGGAAATTTTCTTAAGTCATTTTTCGTTTTGCTTTTTCCCAAAACGCTAATTTTTCTCTGCGCGTAAGACTTTTAAAATGATGCATTTCTTCTTCTTTAATCACGTCGCATAATGCCTTAAAGCGCTTCTCAAATTTTTCCCCAGCTTTTTCTATTATTTCATTGGCATCAAAACCACAAAAATAAGCAAGAGTAGCCCAGGCATGCACAACATCACCGAGCTCTTCTTGAAGTGCTCTTGTATTATTTTCCTGCAACTCTTTTTCCACTTCGTCAAGTTCAAGTCGGATTTGTCGTATAACCTCTGACGCATCACTCCAATAAAAACCCATCGCTTCCGAAGTTTTATAATCCTCAACGATTTTTTCAATGCTATTCATTTAATCTTTCCACAAGGAAAATTTTTTCGTCATCGCATTTAATTCCTCTAACGGACCAAACGCCACGCATCCATAAAAAACAAGTTCTTCATCCGTAAATTTTGCTGTTTTTTCTAACTGCTCAATATACGTTCCACCTGTCATCGTGTTGATAAAGGCACCATGCGCAACCTTATGCTCTCTCATCTGCTGCACAAGTTTTTTAATCTCGCTGGATTTTCCTCTTAGAATAATAAATGGCATTTGAGAAATATTTGGATACTCTAATCCATTTCTATCTTTATAAATATCCAAATGTAGTCTATCAGAACCGACTTTTGCCCCAAGGCCTAAGGTCATATGTGCCAATGCATTCAAAGCCACACCTGAGGGTAGCTCTTTATTTAAAACAGCAACCAATTTATTAGAAAAAGTCATAGGTATCCTTAAAGAAATACTCACCAAATATTAGTAGGTGAAAAAATTAAAGTCTAGAACGCATACCAAAGTATTTCCAAAAACACCTATCGACTTCATCAAAATATTGACAACCAGTACTTTTTAAGACAAAGTATGGTTATGTTTAAAAGCTATTTATCTTTTTCTGTTCTGATTCTGCGCAGCTAGTGCTGTGCTTGTGTTTTATTTCATCCCCCATCACCAATTAGTTTAAACTCAAATACGGGAGCCGTATATGTTATCTGTATCATCTTATCAAGCTTGGTCCATGTGGGCAGTAGCCTCATTATTTTATGCCTATCAATACGTGATAAGAGTACTGCCAAATATTCTTATGCCTGAATTATTAACGCACTTTAATACAACCGCAGTCGAATTTGGACAATTCGCTGGCCTTTACTACATCGGATACACGGCTGCTCATATTCCTCTTGGGATCTGGTTAGATAGAAAAAGTCCACGCATCATCATCCCTGTTTGTATCCTTTTAACAGTAACGGGTATTTTACCTTTACTTCTCAGCGATACAATTGCTGCAGCGAATATTGGTCGTATCATCATGGGCATTGGCTCATCAGGGGCAATCCTTGGCGCCTTCAAAGTTATTCGCTTAGGCTTCCCTGAAACACACTTTAATAGAATGCTAGGACTATGTGTCACCGTTGGTCTAATTGGCGCGATATATGGTGGTGAACCCGTAAAATTACTTTTTGAGGTCATGCACTGGCAAACAATTTTAGTATATTTCTGCTGGATTGGCTGCGCACTAGCCGTATTTGCTTATTTGATTATCCCTAAGCAACATAAACCCATTGTTGTTAGCCACCATGCTTTTGAAGATATTAAGCAAGTCTTTAAAAACAAAAATGTGCTCATCGTTTGCTTATGCGCTGGCCTAATGGTTGGTCCATTAGAAGGGTTTGCTGACGTATGGGGCGCAGGATTCATTCAAAGTGTGTACAACATTCCATCAGCACGAGCAGCAGGTATAACATCTCTTATGTTTTTAGGAATGTTATTTGGATCCCCAGGAGTGACATATATTGCCGACAGATTAAAAGCACATTTAAAAATCATTATTGGTTGCGCAGTATTTATGGGTATTGTTTTCACCGTAATGCTTCTTGGCTACGGCTCTGCTAAAACACTTTCTATTTTATTCACAGCCGTAGGCATCTGCTGTGCTTATCAAATTATTGCCATCTACATGGCAAGCACCTATGTACGTGAGCGCCTCGTAGGACTTACAACAGCTGTTGCCAATATGATCATCATGACCTTTGGATATTTCTTCCACAGTACGATTGGCATCATGATGGGTAGTCAGCATTCAGGAAACAACTTTAGTCACGAGCAATATCAATATGGACTAAGCGTGATTCCAATTTGCTTATTCATAGCAGCAGTTGGCTTCATTATTCAGCTACGAAAAACAAAAAAATAGTATTATGTCTTTTGGAAGTTTTCTCGCTGCATCACTTGCTCTATGTATAACCTTCATATCGCGCATCGCTTTTTGCACGTTAATAGGATATTATATAGATAAGTTTCTGGGCACGTCTCCATGGGTTATGATCTTTTTCATAGGTCTTGGAGCGTACTTAGGTTGGATTGCACTAATAAAAGTACGTATTCCGAAGGACCCAAATGATTGATCCTTTACATCAATTTCAAATTACAAAAATTATCCCTATATTCATTGGTGCATGGGATATCTCCTACACCAATTCAGCGCTGTGGATGACAATCGGCTTGATATGCGTCAGCTTGTTTTTTTATTTTTCTCTAAAAAAAGAAGCGATTGTTCCCAACCGTTTACAGGCTTGTGCGGAATTATTTTTCTCTTTTATATCAAACATGGTCAAAACCTATATTGGCAAAGAAGGAATTGTTTTCTTTCCGTTTATTTTTACTCTTTTTTGGTTTATCTTAATGGGAAACTTGCTAGGACTCATTCCTTATAGTTTTACCTACACAAGTCATATAGCTGTCACCTTCACTTTAGCGATCATCGCTTTTGTAGCAGCAAATATTGCTGGCTTTAAAAAACATGGCTTAAAAATGTTTCACCTACTTCTCCCTAATGGGATACCTATATTTCTTGCACCTTTAATGATCATTATTGAGCTTATATCTTATCTGGCGCGCCCTTTCAGTTTAAGTATTCGTTTATTTGCAAATATGATGGCAGGTCATTTAATCTTAAAATTATTTGCAAGCTTTACAGCCATGCTTGCTGAGTCTTCTCTTGCAGTTCTAGGGGTGATTCCTTTATTATTAAACATCGGAGTCACTGGATTAGAATTTCTGGTAGCGATATTGCAAACTTATGTATTTACATTACTTACGTGTTTGTATATCAATGACGCAATTAACTTACATTAAAAATTCAAGGAGAAAAAAATGGACGTCGCTGCAGCAAAAATGATTGGCGCAGGTTTAGCAATAACGGCTGGCTTAGGAGCAGGCATAGGCCTCGGAAATATTTTCAATGGATTAGTGACAGGGATTGCACGTAACCCAGAAGCAAAAGATGAAATTTTTAGAGCAGGCTTAATTGGCGCCGCATTAACAGAAGCAATTATGCTTTTCGCTTTGGGTACTGCTATGACGATGCTTTTCGCTTTCTAATAAAATGCCTCAACTTGATATAAGCACATATACCCCTCAAATTTTCTGGCTGATCATTATTTTTTCAGTAATGTTTGGGGTATTCCTTGGACTTATATTGCCTAAATTATCAAGAATTTTTCAAAAGCGTTTTGACACATTATCCCATGCTGATCAACAAATTGAAAAATTAAATGAAGCAACTTTACAATTGCAAAAAACATACGAAGAACAGCGAGAAACTGCCATACGAGAATCGCAACTTTATATTGATGAAACCTTATCATCTGTGCGTGATGCCTATGAAAGCAAATTGCAAAGTTTAGAAAAAGAGATTCAACAAGAACTACAATATCTTCAACACACACATCACCAACAACAAAGTGATTTCACCGATACCTATAAAGAAATTATTGACGAAGCCGTTTCTAAGCTTTTAGAAAAATTAGGTGCAAAACGTGAGTCCTAATTTTTTTATTCTTATCAGTTGTAGTGCATTTGTTTTCATCTTTGTAAAAAAAATCTGGCCTAGCCTTTTAGAACAATTGGATTTACATATAAAATCTATTCAAGATGAACTCTCAGAAAAAGAAAAACGCGTTACGGAATATGAAAAATTAAAATTTTTATATCAAGAACGCTTACAACATCTGCACCAAGAAATAGCTGGGCAAAAACGTATAACCGAAGAGAAGTTAAACTTCTTAAAAAGCAAATTAATAGCTGAGCTAGATCTGCAATATGAGCATCGTCAAAAAAGTTTTCAAAAGACAGTGCAGCGTCTGCAATTACAACAACGTAAATCTTTGCAAAACAGATGTGTTGAAGGAATTTTATATCGTATTGATGAAGAAATTAAAAAAAACCCCTCCTTTAATGATCAATATATGGTATCACTACTTAAAGTAATCTAGATAAAAGAAGTAACGAATTCTTACTCATGGCTCGTTGGAATAATGAATCTTTAAAGAATGCGCTAAAACTTGAAATTCCTTTTTCTTGTAATACGCATACTTTATGCATCGACAGCCGCCAACTGCAACAAGGGGATATGTTCATTGCTATTCCTGGAAAGCAAGATGGTCATGATTTCGTTCGCCAAGCACTCGATAATGGAGCTTCTTGCGCTATCGTAGAGCGCGCACCTATTAATACTACCCAGCAAGACAAACTCATTTACGTAAAAAGTTCGCAACAAGCTTTGAATGATTTAGGGCAGTATAGCCGATCACAAGCAAAAATTTTAAAGGCCATTGCTGTTACAGGAAGCGTCGGGAAAACAACAACTAAAGAAATGTTGCGTTCCGTATTACATCATTTCGGCTCCACCATTTACTCTAGAGCAAGCTACAACAACCATTTAGGTGTGCCTTTAAGCCTAGCTATGTTGCATCCTGATAGCGTCTTTGGAGTGTTTGAAGTTGGCATGAATCATAAGGGGGAAATTTTACCCCTTGCACAGATGATCAAGCCTGATATTGCCATTATTACAACCGTTGCCCCCTCACATATAGGCAATATGGGCGGCTCACTTGAAGAAATTGCAGATGAAAAATCTAGCATATTTGCCGCTCTTAATAATAATGGAACAGCCTTGTTGCATGGTGACCATCCCCTGTTTGAACGCATGAAAAAAAATGCTCAAAATTATGGTGTAAAGAATATATTTACAGCAGGTCGATCTGCCGGATCTGACGCACGTTTATTACATTGTCAGCCAATTTTCCATGGAAAAAACTCTCTACTTACAGCGGAAATATTTGGAAAAATTGTTGCTTACCCCCTACAATTTCCTGGCGAGCATTATGCGTTTGATAGCTTATATGCTTTACTTTGCGGTGAAATACTAGGCTTAGACTTAGGATTGATTATGCAACATCTTGCAAAAGTCCAGCCCGTAGTAGGTCGAGGCCAAATGATAAACTTACAATTAGAAAATGGTAAAACCATTTTTGTTTTCGATGATGCGTATAATGCTAATCCAACGTCTATGGCTGCCGGCCTAAAATCATTTTGCACAATGAATCACGATGGAAGAAAAATTGCCATCATTGGCCAAATGGGTGAACTAGGAGAAAATAGTGAGACGTATCACATAGAAATGGCAAAGCTTATCAACACACTTAATTTCGATTGCGTTCATGTCATCGGTCCTCAAGCAAAATGTCTTTTTGAAACACTTCAAAAGGAAAAACGTGGCTTATGGTTTGAAAAAGTTGATGACTTCAAAGAAGAATTTATTAGTACTCTTTCAGGAGGCGAGAGTATCTTTTTGAAAGGATCTTTGTCTCAACGTCTCCAAGAAGTTGTTACTCTACTAAAAACACAACTTAAAGCAGTCGCATAATTTTATCTTTTTAACACTTGAATTTTTTTAAACATTTAGGCTCTAATGAACGTTAATATCGTAAAAATATTACTCTATGAGCTTAACCTTTATCGATCTTTTTATTCTCGTTTTATATGTTGCTGCAATTATTTCAATCGGGTGGATATCTGCAAAAAAAGTAAAAAACCTTGATGATTTCGCAACTGGCGGACGTCAATATACAAGTTTTTTCATAACTGCTACTCTTTCTTCTTCCTTCATTGGCGGTGGATTCACAACAGGCCTTGCCGAAAAAGTATATAGCCTAGGACTAATTTATGTCATTGCACTTTGGGGATTCAGCCTAAAGGAAATTCTTGTTGCAAAATATATTGCCCCCCAAATGGTGAAGTTCCCAACAGCTTATTCAGTAGGTGACATCATGGGGCAGCTCTATGGAAAAAGGTCAAAAATCTTTACAGGTATCTCCGCATTTTTGGTGTGCGCCGGAATTTTAGGCGCACAATTAATGGCATTTGGTCACATCTGCAATGTGCTTTTAGGAATTTCTTCACAACTAGGTGCCATTATATGCGCCCTAATTGTCATGGCCTATTCAGGCTCTGGTGGTATGCGTGCAGTTGTTGCAAATGACACACTACATTTTTGTGTACTCATGGTTTCATTACCTTTGGTATTTTATTTTGGCACCGAAGCTATTGGTGGCATTGATAAACTCTACTTTTATAGTTCTGCAAATTTTTCAAATAATATTCCTTATTCATCAATAGCTCTTGTCTTTTTAAGCTTTTTCTTTGGAGAAACTCTAGTTCCTCCTTATGTGCAGAGGCTTCTAATAGGAAAAACCGTACAACATACAATTAAAGGGAATTTAGCAAGTGGTATGCTTTCCGTACCATTTTTCTTTATGATTGGATTAATTGGTATTATCGCTATAGCAATGAATCCAAAACTCAACCCCAACCTTGCTCTGCCATATGTTGTACTTGAAGCAATGCCTATAGGTCTAAAGGGCCTTGCAATTGCAGGAATGATGGCGATTATTTTATCATCCGCTGATTCCTTCTTAAATGCAGCATCCGTATCGATCACACACGACGTCTTAACACCCATTCTTCCACGCTTAACCGAACCGCAAAAATTGCTTATTTCAAAATACTCTACCTATTTTGTTGCGATCTCAGGCCTCCTCTTCACTCTATCGCTCGAAAGCGCGATTGATATCCTACTTGAGGCATACATGTTTTGGACTCCTGTCGTCCTCGTTCCTTTCGTTGCCGGAGTCATGGGGATCAATCGGCCCAAAAAGGCATTCTTATACAGCGCCTCTGCAGGTATTGCTGTTGTAGCCTTAATCCGCTTTCTTTCCTTAAAGCATTCTGCGTATTTTGAGGTAAGTATTTGGGGAATTTTAGCAAACCTTATCGTCTTTTTTGGATATCGAGAAATTCCAAATACCGCAAGAAAAGTTGTATAAATAAATTAATGATTATGGTACCTTAGCCTTAATTTAAAGGCGGAGCTTTGTAAATATATGCTTGCACATAATCAGCAAACAATTTATGGAACAACAATTGTTGCAATCAGAGAAGGCAATAAAGTTGTTATGGCAGGTGATGGGCAAGTCACGCTTGGCGTCCAAGTCATGAAAGGCAAAGCAAAAAAAATTCGCCGTATTGGCAATGGGAAAGTTTTAGCAGGATTTGCAGGTGCTACCGCCGATGCTTTTGCACTTCTTGAACGCCTGGAAGCAAAGCTTGATCAATACCCTTCTCAGTTAGCTCGTGCTTGCGTTGAAATGGCAAAAGATTGGCGCACCGATAAATATCTACGCCGCCTAGAAGCAATGATGATTGTGGCAGACACACAAAAAACATTTCTAATGAGTGGTAATGGTGATGTCATAGAGCCAGATGAAGATGTTATTTCTATTGGCTCAGGAGGGGGTTTTGCCCTTGCTGCTGCAAGAGGAATGTTGAGTGTATCCGATAAAAAAAGAGATATCGAAGACATCGCAAAACGTTCTTTAGAAATTGCTGCTGACCTTTGCATTTATACAAACAACCAAATTGTTATAGAAACTCTTAGCTGATGACTGAACTTACACCTAAAGAAATTGTTACCGAATTAGACCGTTTTATCGTTGGTCAACATGATGCTAAACGTGCCGTTGCTGTGGCTTTGCGTAATCGTTGGCGTCGCATGCAGTTATCTCCTGAGTTAATCGATGAGGTGCTGCCAAAAAATATTCTCATGATTGGGCCTACTGGCGTTGGAAAAACAGAAATTGCCAGGCGTTTAGCAAAACTTGCAAATGCTCCATTCATCAAAATCGAAGCCACGAAATTCACGGAAATTGGCTATGTGGGCAGAGATGTTGAGCAAATCATCAGAGATCTCATTGAAACAAGTATTCATATTCAACGCGAAAGCCACCGAATTGAAGTAAAAGAACGAGCTATCATCCTGGCAGAAGAAAGAGTTCTAGATGCACTTGTGGGTTCCACGGCAACCCCAGATACACGCCAAAAATTTAGGCGTATGCTACACACCGGCGAATTAGATGAAAAGCTAATAGATATAGAAGTACAAGATACAGCCAGCACACTTCCTACCTTTGATGTGCCAGGGATGCCAGGCGCACAAATGGGAATGATTAATCTCAGTGATGTTTTTGGTAAAGCATTTAGCAGCAAAACAAAAACACGTAATGTCTCCGTAAAAGAAGCTCAGAAAATACTGATTGAAGAAGAAGCCGACAAATTACTTGATCAAGAAAAAATTATTTCTAATGCCATCAAACATGTTGAACAAAATGGTATCGTTTTTCTTGATGAAATTGATAAAATTTGTGCACGTTCTGAACATCGCGGTGGCGACGTTAGCCGGGAAGGTGTTCAACGTGATTTACTACCTCTAATTGAAGGTACAACTGTATCCACAAAATATGGCCCCGTTAAAACCGATCATATTTTGTTTATCACAAGCGGCGCTTTTCACGTATCTAAACCATCTGATTTACTGCCAGAATTACAAGGGCGCTTACCTATACGCGTAGAACTGAAAGCTCTAAGTAAAGATGATTTTGTCCGTATTCTTACCGAACCGGAAGCAAATCTTATTCTGCAATCGGTTGAAATGCTAAAGACAGAAAACGTAAAATTAGATTTTAAAAAAGAAGCCATTCAAGCTATTGCCGAATTAGCAGCAAAAATTAACGAAGAAGTTGAAAATATTGGGGCGCGCAGGCTACATACCATTTTAGAAAAACTTCTAGAAGAAATTAGCTTCACAGGCCCTGACCGTGCCGGCGAAACATTCGTGATCACAAAAAAATACGTAGAAGAAAAAGTTTCAGCCCTTGCGATGAATCAAGATCTATCGAAGTTCATTCTGTAGTTATAGTAACATTCCAGCATCCTTTTAATTTCCATTGTGCTTGCTCTTTCATACGCGTAGGCTATCGCTTTTTTAGTCAACTTTAAATGTTGGGGTATCCCTGTTAGAAAGTAACTTACTAAGCGCTGATTGCTATGCTCACTAGCTATAGTGCATAAAAGATTTGTCTCATATCTATTAAGATCAAATTGAAAATAATTAATAAGCAACACTGATATCTCTGCTAATGATTCATCCTTTGCCATAAATTTTAGTCTATCAATAATATCTTCCTTCATAAAATAGCCAGGCTGTTTACTCAAAAATGCAACCATTTCTAGCCATCTTAGATCAATAGCTTTATCAAAAGCATACAGCATAAAACCTCGGTTCGGTTTTAATCCCTCAGGAAGACGAAATAACACATAAGCATATTTTATCTCCCTAGCTTCGTCTACAATTATGCGCAACAAAGCATTGGCAGAAATTGTTTTATCTGCCTCAGGCGCCAGCATTAATAACATAAGTATCTTTGGACAAGATGTGTGCTCGGCTGCCATTTGAACCCCAGCAAGATTTGGACCTTTTTGCGTTTTTGGAATATACAGTAAAGATTCCACAGTATGTTCGTATCCCAAACGAGCCGCCCTAATTAAAAATAAATTAGTATCTTGAGTTGAATAATTCTCTATCCAGTTTCTTACAAAGACACGAAACTCATGATCTTCTTCAAAAGTGCTACAAAACAATCCTTGGAAAAAAGTACCTAATACTAATAATCTAACCACAAAACGATGCATTGTTCTTTAAATAAGATGATTTAAGGAAACTATGTTATATCAACAACAATATTAAAGAAAGAAAAAAGCTTAAACTAATACATTTTCCGAAATGCGCGGCGATGCATCACAAAACCGCTCGTTAGAATGCCGATACTGACAATAGTTACAATAATCGTTGCCAACGCATTTAGCTCAGGCGTCACACCGGTTCTCACGCTAGAAAAAACAAGTATCGGTAATGTTGTAGAACCTGGTCCTGCCAAAAAACTTGCTATAACCACATCATCTAAAGATAAAGCAAAAGCCAGTAACCACCCAGCAAGTAAAGAGGGAGAAATAAGTGGCAAGGTGATTTTAAAAAATACTGTTGAGGGTTTTGCCCCTAAATCCATCGCAGCTTCTATCATTGACTGATCAAAATCCACCAATCGCGCTTGCACAATAAGGTATACATACGACATCGTCAATGTAATATGCGCAATAATAATGGTTAACATGCCACGCTCAGATGGCCAACCAATCGCACGTTCTAAGGTCACAAACATTAAAAGTAGCGCAAGACCTGTAATCACTTCTGGCATCACAAGCGGCGCTGAAATTAATCCGCTAAATAAAGTTTTCCCGCGAAATCTTTTAAAACGTATCATGGTAATAGCTGCCATCGTTCCAAAGGCAACCGCTAACGTTGCCACAATCGAAGCTATTTCAAAACTATTTAGAACAGCACGAATCAACGCATCATCTTCAAATAGTTTTTTATACCAATGTAATGAGAATCCAGCCCAAACCCCAATAATTCTTGAATCATTAAACGAATACACCATCAAATAAAGAATAGGAATGTATAGAAAACCATATCCAAAAATCAGGGCACCTAAATTAAATTTAGAAAAACGAATCATGCCTGCGCCGCCTTTTCCGTTGCTTCTAGCTGACGATTCTTTAACATCATAATCGGCACCACAAATAACAGTATCATTAATACCGCCACAGCACTCGCTAAAGGCCAGTTACGATTATTAAAAAATTCCCACCACAATACGCGTCCAATGGTGACCGTTTCTGGCCCTCCTAAAATTTCAGGGATAACAAACTCGCCGATTGCGGGCAAAAATACCAAAATAATGCCGGCAATCATTCCTTGTTTTGATAAAGGCACGGTGATTGACCAAAAAGCACGCCACGGCGTACATCCTAAATCATGAGCTGCTTCTATAAAATCCTTATTAATTTTAATTAGCGAGGCATAAATTGGAAAAACCATAAAAGGCAAATAACAATAAATAATGCCTAAGCAAACCGCCGCATCATTATCAAGCAATTGCAATGGACTGCCAATAATATGCAGTTTCAACAAAATGCTATTTACAAGACCTTTGCTACTTAACATTGCCATCCAGGCATACACCCTTATAAGAAAAGATGTCCAGAATGGAAGCGCAATCATCAGCAACAACGCCATACGCCATGATATTTTCACACGCGAAATACTATACGCAATCATATAGCCAATAATTAGGCACCCAGCTGTTGAAAAAAGAGAAATTCTTAAAGAACTAAAAACCGTATGCAGATAAAAATTATCGGTCAGTACCGTCCAATAACTTTCAAAATGTAGACGAATTTTTAAAAGCAGATCCGGCGTCCACTCAATAATATTTCGAAACGGCGGCATACTAACCTGCAATTCCGAAAAACTAATTTTAACGATGATAAGAAAAGGAAAAAGGAAAAATACGGCAAGCCACGCATAAGGCACAGAAATCACAAGCCATTTATCGCGCAATTGACCAATTATGTAGCGAAGCTCACTCCATAAAAAATCTCCAAAATGCCTCATTAATTGTGTAATCATACGCTCAAAACAACTCCATTTTCAGGACGCCAATACAAATACACTTCATCATCCCACTTCACATCACGCTCAGATAAACGCAAAAGATTCGGCATCGATGCTTGAACTATTTTTCCAGATTCCAACTGCACGTGATAAATACTAATGTCCCCTAAATACCCAATTTCACGCACAATTCCTTTCGTGCAATTACGACCCAAATTAGGGTTTGGGTTGGTGGAAATCATCACTTTTTCCGGACGCAGAGCAACCGTGACATTTGCACCCACCGGCATTGATGCAGCATGCGTCACATATAATTCACATCCAGCTTCAGAAGATTCAATCAAAACATGGTCTGGTTCATCTTCTACCACAACACCTTCAAACATATTCATTGAACCAATAAATTCTGCCACAAAACGTGAATGAGGAAACTCATAAATCTCGTGTGGCTGGCCTATTTGCCTAATCTGACCTTCATCCATAATTCCAATGCGACTTGACATTGTCATTGCTTCTTCTTGATCATGCGTTACGAAAACGAAGGTGATTCCTACTCTCTCTTGAATATTCACTAATTCGAATTGCGTTTTTTCTCGTAGCTTCTTATCCAGCGCCCCCAGCGGTTCATCCAGCAACAATAATTTTGGCCTCTTTGCAAGACTTCGCGCTAAGGCAACACGCTGTTGTTGACCACCAGAAAGCCTATTTGGCTTGCGATCCTTATATTTTCTGAGCTGCACCAAATCTAAAACTTCATCAACACGCTCATTGATCTGAGCCTTAGATAATTTTTCTTGCTTTAATCCAAAGCTAATATTTTCTTCAACCGTCATATGCGGAAATAAAGCATAAGATTGAAACATCATGCTTACAGGGCGTTTATAGGGGGGAAGATCTGTTATATCGAGATCATCCACGACAATCCGTCCACTAGAAGGTTTTTCAAGCCCAGCGAGAATACGCAATAAAGTAGACTTTCCACACCCCGAAGCCCCTAATAACGCAAAAAGTTCGCCGCGATAAATAGAAAGAGAAAGATTTTTTACAGCAACCGCCGCGCCAAAATTCTTGTTAACGTTCTCAATTAATACATATGGTTTAACACTTGGATCTTGCCATGGCTCAAGATTTTTTAAGTGCTCTTTTTTCCTAATAATCGACATAACTTAATCTTTCCTAATAATCATTAAGACGTATTTTTGCCCAAACTCTTGTGCGCTCACGTTCAAATTGTAACTCTTCTGCTGTTTTGGGTGGAGCATTTAAAAACAATTTTTTCCAAGTGCTTTTATGGGGGTAGATTCCTTCATTTGATAGAATTTCTCTTGGCAAATATTCTTTTGCTCTTTTTACAGAAACCGCATGCGCAGTGTTTTTTGCAATACGCGCTGCCACATGGGGTTTTAATAAGAAATTAATAAATGCATGCGCATTTTTAGGATGTGGAGCTCCTTTCGGAATAGCAATAGCATCAATCCAAACCGCTGCTCCTTCTGGTGGTATAAAGTATTCAATATTTTTCCCTTGCTCACGCGCCTCAGCAATTGCTGTTTGTGCTTCTCCAGACCAAACAAGCGCTAATGCAATATCTCCCAAAACCATATCGTTCACCACCCTATAGGAAGTGAATCTCCTAATGTAAGGACGCATTTTCATCAAATGTTGTGCCGCCAAATCAAGCTCTTCTGATGACACAGAGTTCGGATCTTTTCCTAAATACATTAATACATAAGGCAATACATCAACGCCTTCCTCAAGAAGGGAAATGCCGTGCCTTTCTATCTTTTTTAGATGAGCAGGATCAAACAATAACCCCAAATTTCTTGCAAAACCTTCCGGGAAAATTTCCTTCAGAACATCTTTGTTATATGCAATTCCAATGGTTCCAAAAAAATACGGCACAGAATACGCAAGATCTTTATCGACCGTCTTTACCCACTTCACTACATCATCATCAAGTTCTTTTAAATTAGGAATCAATTTCTTATCAAGTTTTTGATAAACCCCGGCTTGAATTTGCCATGCTAAGTAAGGAGTAGTAGTGGGGAACACTACATCAAAGCCACTATTACTAGCTAAAAGCTTTGCCTCTAATACTTCATTATTGTCATAGGCATCCAAGCGCACCGTAATTCCAGTTTCGTTTTCAAATTCTTTGATTGTTTCCACATCAATTAATCCATACCAGCAATACACATTAACGTAGCGACCTTCGGCATGCGTTGCAGATGGCTGAAAATAATACCAACCAGCGGTACTTATAATGCCAAAAATTAAAACTAAACGAAATAAAAAGCGTGAGAACATTACATACGCCGAGTTATGTAATTATTAGCAAATTGCATAATACACGCAAAAATTGTCACGCAGACAAGAGAAATCACTGTGTACTCTACAGGAAAATCATGAGCATATTGAGCAATAGGCAGCATCCATTTTTGCTCAGGCATGGCCTGAATTTTTTTTAACACAGAAGGAAACTTATGAAAGAAATTTTGACTTCTGGATGTTGTTTGCCAATGTACAGCCTTCAAATCAAGATACATTTTTAAGGCAATAGCCATTAAAACAATGCTACCAAATACTTTCAATGTTTGCGTGCGAAACTTATATGCCAAACGTGATCCAATCAACGATCCAATAATACTACTAATGCTGAGTATAACCAGCAAAACAAAATCAACCGGCGCCCTACCAATACTTGTAATAAACGTTACTACCACATTGATACCAAAACCAGCCAATAATGAAGTTCCTGCAACAACAGGCGAACTACGCCCCAATAAGTACATAATAATCGGCGCCATTAAAAGGCTATTACCACCACCTATACTGGTTGTAATGGTGCCTGTCAAAAATCCAACCCCAAGCGGCACCAAAATACTCATTTCAACTCGGGATCTGAGAAAAATCTTATGCCACGGAAAGTAGATCATCCATCGGCGCATCATCGCACCCTTTTCTACACGAGGCTGAATTGGACGTTGTGATTGAATGAAAGTGATAACACTACTAATGATCACGACGAAAAAAACAATGATTTTTAAGACAGCATAACTCCCTGCTTTACTTTCAACCTGCGTAAGGGTTAATCCTTCCACTAAAGCACCCGCAAGGCCGCCCATAAATAAATACCATGCCAAACTAAGATCGACATCTCGCTCTTGCTGATAGGCTAGAAATCCGCTGAAATTAGTACCCACTGAGTTATTTAATTGGGTAGCAATTGCTACAACGGAAGGAACACCTATACTCATCAAGCTAGGCGTGATAAGAATTCCACCACCAATCCCTAACATAGATGATAAAATACCACCACCTAAACCTATTGCAAAAAGCAAAGGCAAAGATAAATAAACATCAGCCATTGGTAAATATACGAGTTCCATTATTCTATAATAAACTATTTTTTTGAACTTGTCAGGGCTGCAAAACTAGAAAATTCCTCTTCTTGAAATATTAATTTCTTGTTAGCTTTATTATTATCAAACTAGAAATGGAACTCCCGTTTATAGCTAAATAATTTTTTGGAATAAAGCTTTATAAATGATGAAAATAGTATGACCCGAATTATCGCCGGCACCAGCAATCCAAAACTAGCACAACAGCTCAGTAAAGACCTTAATATCAAATCCACAATAACTCATATCAAACGATTTCAAGATGGCGAATTACGAATACAGATAATAGATAATATACGTGATGATGACGTAATCATTGTGCAATCAACATCAAAACCCACCAATGATAATCTAATCGAATTGTTATTGCTAATAGATGCAGCAAAGCATGCCGGAGCAAATTGTATTACCGCTCTCATTCCGTATTTTGGGTATAGCCGCCAAGATAAGCCCTCATACCCTTTTGGTCCTGTCTCAGCTCGTCTAGTTGCAACTCTTCTTGAAGCAACAGGAGCTCATCATGTAATAACACTTGATCTTCATTCACAACATTCAGAAGAGTTCTTTAAAATAAACATAAAAAACATAGACGCAACCGCCCTTTTCATTGAGCCACTTAAGAACCGCTCAAATATTGTGATTGTTTCACCAGATAGTGGAGGCACTACACGAGCACGCAAATTAAGTGAATTACTCAAAACAGACTTAGCGGTCATTAATAAAACCAGGCAAGCCCCTAATATATGTCAAATGGACAAAATAACAGGTAATGTTTCAAATCATCACTGTATCATTATTGATGATATTATCGATACCGGGAAAACTTTATGTAAAGCCACAGATCTCTTGGTGCAATGCGGAGCCTTATCAGTTGAAGCCTTTGCAAGCCACGCTGTACTCTCAGGACAAGCAGCTTCTGATTTGGAAAACTCGCCACTTAAAAAAATCACCATTACAAATAGCATCACTCATGAAAATCTCCCCAGTAAATTCGAAATATTAAATATTGCACCTTTATTCATACAAAATTTGCAAAAAATAATTAAAAATTAGCAATTTATTATGTATCTTCATTTAGACCTTCTTCTAGTTTTTATAAATAATACCATCTCTGTAATGTAATTCTTAAGTACTGTGTCAAGCAGTAGCGCTATAAAAAACTTAATACTTTTAAATTACTGATATATTTATTAAAAAAACAAAAAATAAAGCATTGATCAAATATTTTGCTATTTTTTGTACAGTATATTAATTTAATTTTAACTATTTAGTCGTATAGTCGAATCAATATCGATAAGTGCATGTAGTACGATGAAAGAAGAATATTTTAACTCAGTCCAATCTTTAGAGCGCCTTCACCGCTTGTTTTTAGATGTGGTAAAAGCAGAATTAGATCACTTAGGCATCTTTGATATAAACAACGTACAAACAATTGTGTTATGTAACATTGGACCTAATCAATTGACCATAGGTGAACTAACAAACAGAGGCTATTATCTTGGCTCGAATGTGTCATACAACCTACGCAAAATGGTTCAAAATGAATACATTCTTCAAATTCCAACTCCGCATGATCGCCGTTCTTGTCATGTAAAGCTATCTCCAAAAGGATTGGAACTTTACAAAAAATTTGACAGAATTTTCCAAAGTCACGCAGAAGGCTTGAATAAAAAAGAAGGAAAAGAAACCTTGGCCTTGTTGGGAAGTTCTTTACAAAAATTAGAACGTTTTTGGAATGATGTTTCAGCTAAGGATAAGCGCTAAAGTTTATCCTTTAAAGCTAGAAACTCTTGAAAACAATTCCTGAGTTCGGCACATTATGGATACTATTATTTACTAGCATCGCATGGCCGAATTCATTCATTTACGCGTACATAGCGCCTATTCTCTAGCAGAAGGCGCTATAAAAATTCAGTCTATACCCAAACTTTGCCAAAAATTTGATCAGCCTGCTGTTGCTATTACGGATACTAACAACCTTTTTGGCGCCCTTGAAATTGCCATGCTATGCGCAAGCTCTGGTATACAGCCCATTACAGGCTGTGAGCTCAACATTAAAATTAATAATATAACCGGTCCTTTGGTACTTCTTGTCGCCTCAAAAGAAGGATACAAGAACCTGCTTGATCTCGTCAGCTTTCTTTATTTAAACCCAACACCCAACCACGACTCTTTGTGCGTTCCCTTTGATTATCTAAAAGACCGCACAAAAGGTCTTATTGCCTTAACAGGGGGCGTGGAAGGTGTTTGGGGACAACTTTTATCAATATCCTTACAAAATGATGCAAAAGATCAAAAAGTAACTGACGAGGCCAATGACTTCTTGATACAACTCAAAACACTTTTCGCAGATAGCCTTTACATAGAACTTCAACGTCATGGCACTAATAATGAGCAAGTATTGGAGAGTACTTTTATTGAAAAAGCATACGAACACAATATTCCACTTGTTGCAACCAACAATGCCTATTTTTCTGATCCTAGCTACTTTGAAGCTCACGATGCCCTCCTTTGCATTGCAAACAGTACCTACGTTACCCAGGATGATCGCCGTACAGTAACTCCTCATCACTATTTCAAAAGCTCCGACGAAATGGTAGCGCTATTTAAAGATCTCCCTGAAGCTATTCAAAATACTGTCGCTATTGCCAAACGCTGTCGCTTCATGCCAACCGTTCATGATCCTATCCTCCCTCATTTTGATAGCGACAATGGGCGCAGCGAAGAAGAGGAACTGCTCGTTCAAGCCCAAGAAGGTCTAGAAAAGCGCCTGCAAAAAGAGGTCTTCTCGCGCTTTGAAGAAAACTCTCACTCACAAATCCGCCAGCAATACCAAGAGCGCCTCAATTATGAGATAGGCATCATCAAGCACATGGGCTTTTGTGGCTATTTTTTAATTGTTGCTGATTTCATCAAATGGGCTAAATCTCAAAAAATTCCTGTAGGACCAGGTCGTGGATCAGGAGCTGGTTCCTTAGTTGCATGGTCGCTTACCATCACGGATATGGATCCCATTCGATTCACCCTAATTTTTGAACGCTTTTTAAATCCAGAACGCGTTTCCATGCCGGACTTTGATATCGACTTCTGCCAAGATCGTCGCGACGAGGTATTACAATATGTGCAGCAAAAATACGGCAGCGACAAAGTTGCACACATTATCACCTTTGGTAAACTTCAAGCACGAGCTGTGCTTCGCGATGTCGGACGGGTATTACAAATCCCTTATCCCGTTGTTGATCGCATCTGCAAGCTCGTTCCTAATAACCCAGCTAACCCTGTTACTCTAGAGCAAGCAATTGAGATAGAACCAGCCATTCGCCAAGCATGCGATGAAGATGATACGGTTGCAAAAATGGTTGAAATCGGCAAAAAACTTGAAGGTTTATACCGACATGCCTCAACCCATGCAGCAGGCGTCGTTATTGGAGACCGACCTTTAACTGAACTCGTTCCTCTTTTCAAAGATGAAAGCTCTAGCCTGCCCGCAACGCAATTCAGCATGAAATACGTTGAATTAGCAGGACTTGTAAAATTCGATTTCTTAGGCCTCAAAACCCTCAGCATTATCGAACATGCGTGTCAAATTGTTCGTGCATCAAATCCCATTTTTGCTGATTTTACAATTCAATCTATTCCTCTCGATGATAAAAAAACGTTTGAGCTGTTATGCAACGTTAATGTTGTCGGCATCTTCCAGCTGGAAAGTGCCGGTATGCGTGATGTGTTACGTAAGCTTCGCCCTGATCGCTTTGAAGATCTCATCGCCCTTGTTGCTCTATATCGTCCAGGCCCAATGGATGATATTCCAAGATATCTTGCCTGTAAGCATGGTCAAGAACCTGTTGTATTCTTGGCACCTGAGCTTGAATCTATCCTTGCCCCTACATACGGCGTTATGGTCTACCAGGAGCAGGTTATGCAAATAGCTCAGGTAATTGGTGGATATACTCTGGGTGCCGCTGACATGCTTCGTCGCGCCATGGGTAAAAAAATCAAAGCAGAAATGGATGCGCAGCGCGAAAAATTTACAAGTGGCGCCATTGAAAAAGGCATCACCCCGGGAATAGCCACGACACTCTTTGATCAAATGGCTAAGTTCGCAGGGTATGGATTCAACAAATCACACTCTGCCCCTTATGCCCTTTTGGCCTATCAAACGGCATATCTCAAAGCTAACTTTCCAACAGCTTTCTTTGCTGCATCCATGAGTGCTGACATGCACAATACCGACAAAATTAATGCGTACAAACAAGATATGGACCGCATGGGATTGGTATTGTTACCGCCCGATATTAATCATTCTTTTGCTCAGTTCACTGCTGAAGGAGATGCAGTGCGTTTTGGCTTAAGTGCCATTAAAAATGTTGGTGAACAAGCGATTAATGCCATTGCCGAAGTACGCGGTAACCTATGTTTTACAAATATGACAAATTTCATCGAGCGCGTTGATGCAAAATATTTAAACAAACGTCTTCTCGAAAATCTAATCCAGGCTGGAGCATTTGACTGCCTAGAACCTAATAGAAGAGCACTTTTTGAAGCTATAGAACATATCAGCTACATCGCTTCAAAAAAAGCAGAGGCTGCTAAAAGCACCCAGAAAAGTTTATTTGGGGGTGATATTGATCATGGCGTTGCATTCAAACTACCTGATATGCCTGCTTGGGATGGCTTAACATCTTTGCAAAAAGAATTTGAAGCTCTCGGATTTTACCTTTCGGATCATCCTCTCAATGCTTATAAACACCAGCTTGATCAGCTTCATCTAACTCCTTCATCCGCTTTTGCGAGCACATCTTCTAATGCCATTCGTATAGCGGGCGTCTTGCTTAGCATGACAGTTCGAACTGGAAAAACAGGGCAAAAATATGCGTTTCTCAGCATGTCTGATCAAGAGGGTACCTTTGAAGTCACGCTATTTAGCGAAGTATATTCCCAATCACTAGAATTCCTAATAGAAGGCACGCTCCTTGTGCTAGAAATTGGCATCAAAAAAGATGCCGAGCAAATACGCTTAACCGCTAATAAAATTTATAAACTTGACGACTTACAACCTTTTACATCTATCAATTTAAAAATTTCCGCAAACAAACCCATCAAAGGACTACTTCAAGAAATTCAAGCTCTTCCAGCTGGGACCTGCGAAGTAATTCTTGAATTTTCTAAAGAGTCCATCGGCATTCCAGCCACCATCAGCTTGGGTAAAAAAGCCATCAATACCCATATATACCACCAACTCATAACCTGGTGCGAAGAGTGAATATCATTCATTTCAATGCAGCAAAAAATAATAGGCCGCTATGCACACCATCACTGTAAAAATGGATATTATTATCACTAAGTATTTTTTATTAATTTTTTTATCTAAAGGTGGCGGCGTAATTTCTTTAATATTATTGTAAAAAAAGAAAAAAATATTCATTACCTTATCCTGCGTATCAGCAGATTTTGTAGACTGACAAACAAGCTTAGTAAGTTCAAGCGCAGTTGCTAATTGTGACTCATTAAAAGAGCCTCGTTTTTCTATTATTTTTTGTGGAATATCTTGTATGCCCATGGCTCCCTCCCTTAATTTTTATAATTGAGGTGATAACACAGTAAATGAATCATCATTATCTTACAACATGAAATAATCCCTAATTTTCACCTAGTCACCATAAATCAAATTAGTTAGTTTGTAGTCAAATTAAGTGAGGGGGTATCTATGGTTACTATGGTTGGAACACAAAAAGATTTTGGCAACAGCATGTTGGAATTATTGGAATTAGAATATGCTGCGGTAGAAGCTTATGAACTGGCTATTTCTAAGATAGAGAAAGATCTCTATAAAGAACACTTAAAAGAGTTTAAGAACGATCATTTGCACCACATCAAACAACTTTCTAAGCTTTTACAAAAACATGATTATGAAGTGCCAAAGCTTTCAGATACCCCAAAAGGATTGTTAACAAAAGGAAAAGTCGTACTAGCTAATTTAATGGGAGATGAAGCAATCTTGTCGGCGATGCTGAGCAATGAAGAAGATACGAATACTGCATATAAAAAGATGAATGAGCGTACCGACATATGGGATGATGCTATTGATGTCCTTCAACAAAGTTTTGAGGACGAAAAGCGTCATAAAAAATGGTTAGAACAGCAAAAAGCATAACGATGAAAAGATAAATTAATATCTTTCAAACGTTATCTCTGCTGAGTTTTTGCAGGATGAAGGGATAAAAGATAGATAAGTCTACCTCAAATTCGTTAAAATAGACCCTGGATACGTAGGGGCCGATGACGGCGTGAAGCTACCAAGATTTTTCAAACTAAACTGCAAGAAAAATCCCATATCTGGCTTTAAATCGCGGTCCCTATAATTGCTTCGATACACACTAAATTTCGATTCAAAACAATCATCCTGATACGTAAGCCCTACGAATGACGCCAATACTCCACGCTGAAAATGCTTCAAGTTACGAATCTGCGCCACGGAAACTTTCCAGTTTTCATTTAGCTCAGAACTCACCTGCCAGTTCATTTGCGAAATCATCGCACCTGCCCCGTTCAAACCGCGCCGTGCATGCACATAAGATGTATCTAATTTTAAGATAGGCTTACCAAAACTCGCTCCACATTCAGTAAAACGTGAGCGCATATTTTTTCTTAAAAATGACCCGCGCACAAAAATCACCCACCATTCATTCGGTTGGTACAACACGCGCGAAATATAGTCAGAAGCAAGACGCCCTTCCCCTTGATTTTTGCCGACAATATCCTTGTGGTCAAATCGATAACTTTGCCCCATGAAAAAAGATGCGCGCTGTTGCCTTCCCCAGCGCATGTGATTATCCACGCCCAGCACGCCACGTTGTCCTTCATCAACAAGGTCTATTCCATCAAATCGATTTGGCAAAAAGATAGCCGTGTCATCAAGAGTGAACATCCTCGAATCTTCGTTGGGCAACCTTTTTCGATTAAGCTTATTAGGCGCTAGTGCTATTAAACCACGAGGTTCCAACACCCAATTCACCCGATCGTACGTTGATAAAAGGGGATAGCGCCAATCAACAGATGCTTGTGGAAATACTCTTCCTTCCACGTGATTATCGTATTTTTTTTGCGCTGCTATAGTTGGCTGATCTGGATTATAGCGCTGCGACATATAAGCATCACCCCGCGTTGACAACACTGTTTTAAAAATGTGTCCGTTTGAGGTGGTATAAGGCAGATGCCAAGAAGCGCCGCTTGATGCTCTAAAAGTCTGCTTTCCAGTCTCGTCTAAAACTGGACGCCTTCTAAAAATACTCAAGAAATTAGAATCCCAAACTACATAACTACCGTTACTAAACTGCGATGTTTGCAAGCGATAACGCGCATAAGGAAGAACAACTGGTGTTGTAAGCGGTGTATCCGTTTGAAACGCTTGCCCTCGTATCGTGCCATATCCCGAATCACCAAAATGTTCATAATTAACAGTGGACACAAGATTCTTCTGGCCGCTAAACGTACTAGATTGCTTATTAAGTCGATATTTTGATAAATACGTTGTATCACTCGCACGATTCAAATCCATTATTAAACGATTTCGGTCCGTCATATGCCAGTAAAGCGAGCTTGAGATATTCCAACGATCTTTCCTCGGAATTTGCGTGTAAAGCTTACGATTATGACGCATGCGCGTGTGACTTCCACCAAAAGTCATTTCTCCATCACGAAAACGCTTCCTATATTCGGCAGCCAATAAAGGATTTTGCTTTGCCATCAATATAGGCGTAATAGTTAAATCTTGATCTTTTGCAGCAAATAAATACGGCAACGACATCGAAAAACCGAGCGCTTTGCTCATGCCAATAGATGGAGCTAACAACCCATTTTTTTGCTTAACTGAAGGATCTGGATGAGAAAAATACGGCATATAAAACATTTTCACACCCTTAAAAACAAGATAGACATGCTTATATTTTATGAGTTTTTCTTCTTGATTATGCTCAACACTTTTTGCTTCTAATTTCCATGTTACTGGCCCTTCGGCGCACTCCTTGCATGGCGAATAATCCGCATCCAAAAAAATTGTTTTCATGCCTTCTATTCGAGTTGCTGACTTAGCACTCAAACGCGCCGCATCTTTTGTAAAAACGCGCATTCCTTCAAGCAGCCCTGTGTTTAAGTCAGAATCTAATTCAAGATGATCTGCCGTCAACACATCTCCATCTGGCTCTGTTAATTCAACCCCACCATAAGCTGTAATTTTATCCGTTACTTTATTGTAATGCAGCATATCGCAAGTCAAGCGACGCTGTTTCCCATCATTCACAGACTGCAAAATGGACACATGGCCCTTAATCCACAAATCTTGGGTTTGATGATTCCAACTTGCAGAATCCCCTCGCACATGCAAAGGCTCTGAAGCAAAAGCATTTAAGCTTAATACAAATAACCATAAAAATATTTTAAGCAAAAAATTGCCGACGTCTTTTTTTGCTATAGTGCCCATTTTTTCAAACATTGCCTATGGGGTGTCAATCTTTCTTTGCGATTTTCTTAATTTTATTTATACTTAAATGTAATAATTTAATAAAATTTATTAGATGCGACAAGTATTAGTAACAGGTGGTAATCGCGGTATTGGCGCAGCAATATGTTTATCCTTAAAAAAACTCGGATACGATGTTATCGGCACCTACAAGAATAATCATCAACAAGCCGAAGATTTTTCAAAAACGCACTCCATTCCTTTTTACAGTTTTGATTTAGCAAATTCCCAGCAAACTCAAGAAGCTATCACAAAAATTCTTGCACAACATGGCGCGATTGATTGCCTTGTGCACAACGCGGGCATTACCAGCGATGGGTTCTTTCACAAAATGTCGCTAGAGAACTGGCAAAAAGTTATTCAAACCAATCTGATGTCATGCTTTCAAGTAACACATCCCCTAATTCAAGGAATGCGCGAACGCAGCTTTGGGCGGCTTGTGTATCTAACCTCTGTAAATGCATTAAAGGGCCAAATTGGACAAACAAATTACTGCGCATCAAAGGCAGGACTCATTGGTTTTGTAAAGGCACTAGCCTTAGAAAATGCCAACAAAAATATTACCGTTAATGCAATAGCTCCGGGATATAACAACACCGACATGGTTGCTGATATTGACCAATCTATCCTGGAAAAAATTGTTGATTCTATTCCCGCCAAACGCCTAGGAACTCCTGAAGAAATCGCCGAATGCGTTGCTTTTCTTTTAAGCGATAAAGCCAGTTATATTACCGGCTCTACGCTACACGTAAATGGCGGAATGTATTAGAAATTTTGCTCAATTCATGCCTAAAAAATTCAACCACGGAATCTTATTGCCAAGGCTAATTTTCTCTTGGTATTAACCGGTCAGAATGTTTCAAACCACGCCAAAGACGCCAAAAATCTTTGGTAACAGTTAAATTTTCGGAGATTGTACCATCAAAACATAAGATTTTTGGATACGACTCTCCTGCTTCTAAAAATAGTATACCCTTTCTTAATTCTTGAAACCCACAAGGAGCTTTGAAAATTTTTATCCCCTCTGGTTTAGGTATATTATTATCAAAAAATTGCACAGTGCGTTCTGTGAAAGCGTATCCCCTTTTAGGAAGCATAGTAATACCCCTATCACTAGTTAGGATGGAAGGACCTGCAAGTGAAAGATAAATTGTATTGTTTTCAACCCAAATATCAAATGGATCAGTGCACATAAATTTATTAGAAACATTTAGTGTATTTCCCCACCAATATTGAGCTACAGGCAAAAGACAACGTTGCCCAGCATAGTCTCTAGAACAAAGCTCATAAAGATTAACTACAGACACTTGCTCATCCAAAGCACCCGTTATAAACGAGTTGCGCAGATCAACAAAAAATAAGCCACTAATAAGGAATATTCGTCTCCATTTTAAGAAAGATTTTTCCATGTTTATTCCCTTTTATATATATTTAATATTTTCCTCAAAAATCAAAACATCAGTCAACTTTCTTTAGAAACAAAACAGGCTTCGCTATTCCTTAATTCTCCACCTCAAGCGGCTCATAAGCATCACTTTGCTTATCATACGCAAAAATCTGCCCTGTCTTAATATCGAAAAACCATAAGTGCACAAAAAGCTCTTCACTAGCAATTTTTTCTTTAATCCATGGGAAAGTTAGACAATTTTTATAGGAATGCTTAAGCGCCAATTTTGCATAGTCATCCACGTGATCATGATCGTGGATACAGTCTGTTTTAATTAACGATACCCAATTCGAAATAAAATCATCTTGATTAGAACCAGTACCATGCATCAACGCATTAACACCACCGCATTGGCTATGTCCCAATAAAACAAGATGATTCACTTTTAAAAAATTAATACCAAATTCTAATGCTGCACTTGTGCCGTGGTGCATTTCATCTTTTTCATAAGGAGGCACAATATTCGCCACATTGCGCACAATAAATAAATCACCTGGATCACACTGTAAAATAAGGGCAGGATCCACTCTAGAATCACAACACGCAACCACCATCATCTCGGGCTTTTGCCCATACTGCGAAAGATATTGCATAATGGATGTATCTCCATCCACGTACTTTTCACGAAAGGCTTTATAGCCTTTAAGAATATGATTTAAGCTTTGGGTCATTAATATTTAGCCTTGTTTTAAAAGAGTTATTGTACAATGGTTCTATGCCATTTTCCACGTGAAAAAGCAAAATATTTAACGTAGAAAACTATTTTTTTAGGGCGCATCGTTGCGGTGTCAAATAACTAGTGGAGTACTATTATGGCAAACGAAAGCAAAACCCTAGAAAACTTACACAAGAAAAGCAACAAAGTGAAAGAGGGGCTAGAGCATGATGCTTATGAGCTTGGGAGCAAAGTTAAAGAAACACTAAATGAAACTCAAAAATATGCAAAAAATGGACTCCATTCACTGGAAGACCAAGCCAGAGATAACCCCTTGCTAGCCATTGGAATTTCTTTCCTTGTAGGCGTAGTAGCATCTAAACTTTTTGGCAGTGATAAATAGGTTTTAAAATGATTACGCAAGCACTTATTGAAGGTATTAAATCAGTGGTCACAAGATCACTGATGACGCCTTCAGCGTCGCACCAACCCGTCTCTCTGGCTCTCATTTTTATGGGGGGAATTGCAGGAATAAGTCTTATACTTATTGAAGTTTTTTTTGGATTATCAGCGTATAAAATGCTGCGTTTTGATTATGGATACAGTGAAGGTCTTTCTATGTTGCTAGCCACGGGGCTATACATGATTCAAATAATTGTGTCCATTGGACTGATAAAACATCACCTGAAAAAAGCTGTTCACCAAAATATAATAGTAAAGGAATACAACCAAGTAAAAGATATCGTCAACGCATTAATAGATGGATTTAAAAGTAAGTAAATCAGCTGATAATGCATGATTAATTATCACCTACTACTTCACGAACCTCTTGTAGATTTACTACAAGAGGTTCATTATAAAAATTATCTTGTCAACGGCTTATACTTAATTCGTGTCGGCTGATCCGCATCAACGCCCAAACGTCGTTTTTTGTCTTCTTCATACGCCTGGAAATTTCCTTCAAACCACACCACTTGACTATCGCCCTCAAACGCCAAAATATGCGTCGCAATGCGATCGAGGAAAAAACGATCATGCGTGATCACAATCGCGCAACCAGCAAAATCAAGAAGCCCTTCTTCTAATGAACGTAATGTCTCTACATCCAAATCATTCGTCGGCTCGTCAAGTAGCAACACATTCGCACCACTTTTCAGCATCTTTGCCAAATGCACGCGATTACGCTCACCACCAGAAAGTTGTCCAACTTTTTTCTGCTGATCAGGTCCTTTAAAATTGAACAATCCACAATACGCACGACTTGGCATCTTGCGTTTACCAAGTTCAATCTCATCATGACCATTGGAAATTTCTTCCCATACCGATTTCTTAGCATCAAGGCTATCACGAGACTGGTCGACATAGCCCATTGCCACCGTATCACCAATCTTCAACTCACCTTGGTCTGGCTTATCTTGCCCCGTTAGCATACGGAAAAGCGTCGTTTTACCAGCACCATTTGGACCAATCACCCCCACAATGCCACCACGCGGCAAATTAAAATCCAGATTTTCGATAAGTAATTTGTCTCCAAACGCTTTACTAATACCATTTGCTTCAATCACCACATCACCAAGTCTTGGCCCAGGAGGAATTGTAATCGCCCCATCGCCGACGCCACGATCATAATCTTGCGCCAATAATTGTTCATAAGAAGCAATACGCGCCTTACTTTTTGACTGACGCGCTTTAGGCGACTGGCGAATCCACTCAAGCTCTCGCTCAAGCTGCTTTTGACGCGAGGTCTCTTGCTTCTGCTCAACCTCTAAACGCTTTTGTTTTTGCTCAAGCCAGCTCGAATAATTCCCCTCGTAAGGAATTCCCTGCCCACGATCCAATTCAAGAATCCAACTCACCACGTTATCCAAGAAGTACCTATCATGGGTAATCAGCACTACAGTGCCTTGATATTCCTGCAAATGCCTGTCAAGCCACGCCACGCTTTCCGCGTCCAAGTGGTTTGTCGGTTCGTCTAAAAGTAATAAATCTGGCTTTTGTAGCAGTAATCGGCATAAAGCTACACGGCGCTTTTCACCACCAGAAAGCTTCTCAACGCTGCTATCACCCGGCGGACAACGCAGCGCGTCCATCGCAATCTCAATTTGGCGATCCAAGTCCCAGGCATCTAGCGTATCAATACGTGTTTGCAATTCACCTTGACGCGCCAACAAATCATTCATTTCATCATCACTCATTGGCTCAGCAAACTTCATGCTAATTTCTTCAAATTCTTTCAACAACTCAGTAACTTCGCCCAATCCTTCTTTGATGTTGGACATTACATCAAGCGTAGGATCAAGCTGTGGTTCCTGCGGTAAATATCCACCCTTTACGCCCTCAGCCGCCCACGCTTCGCCCTGAAACTCTTTATCAAGGCCTGCCATAATTTTTAATAAAGTTGTTTTACCAGAGCCGTTTGGGCCGATAATACCGATTTTGGCGCCAGGAAAAAATGAAAGCCACACATCCTTTAACACTTGTTTTCCACCAGGGAAAATTTTCGACAAGGCCTTCATCACATAAATATATTGATACGACATTCTTCTAACGTTTTTTAATTTTGAGCCATAATGGCGCAACTACTTAGCTTATTCAAGATTCTGCACATTAATAAATTTTTCCCTTGAAATATCACGGCTTTATCACCAAATCAAGCTTGTAAACGAATTTTTATAATCATAAAAGGTAATTTATGTTTAAAAAATTAGCAGTGATAAGTAGCCTATTACTAAGTAGCATGTATGCAATTGGTATAGAACATTCTCAAGAAGATAATACAGCAGATGTACATTTTAGAATAATGCAGCGAGTCGTATATGTTCATAATTTTATCCGAATCGCAACGAACGCTTCTAATGCTGATAATGATTCCTTAAGAAGCAGCATGAACACTGAATTAAAAAATACATTTGAACAAATGAAAAGCACTCTAGGCTATCACCCACTAGTTAACTTCCATAGCATTGAAACACAACAGAAAGCTGAAAATGCTATTACTGCTTACAAGAATATAAAACAAAAATTATTTGATTTAATAGCCCCTCAAACCACTATGTAATAAAAAACAATTAAGAAATAAACCCCTCTCGCCTCCTTAATCTTTAGGAGGCGTTTCAAAACATCCTTTCATCACCAAATTTCCACCCATTTTTTATACTTTAATTTAATAAAATCTTAACTAATACCTGTTAAGGTCAACATAAGATTATACATTTCGGTATTTTTTATGAAAAAGACTTTACAGTTTGCATTTTTGACATTGTTTGGCTTAAATGGCCTCTATGCATTCAACCCCTTTACAGCGGCAAGAAACGTTGCATCCGGAGAAAGACTATGTCAGCCAAAGCTCGTAGACGAAATTAAGGTAGGATTACCTGAATACGAGAAATCTCATGGCGGGTCAAACGGTCACGTTATTCATAGCAACAAAAAAAGTCTGAAACGTTCGCAAGATCTTGAAAAGAAAATGCAGCTTTTAGTGAAGTGTACCGGAAGTTCAGTAAGTCAAGCACAAGTTGAAAAACTTGCCAAAAATCACGCCAAAATGGCCCAAGAAATGGCAAAAATATGCTACAATGATCCTCAATTTGGACAACGGTTCAACACCCAGTGTCAAATTGCTGTACAAGCGGACAATTATCTAAAAAAGAAGAGCGCTAAAAAGAAAAGCAAAGGATCCATGTTTAGCCGTATGACTGGCAAAAAGAAGAGCCCTAGTTATTACCAAAGCGCTCCAAGCAATAATGGATATGGCGGCAACTATAATCCGATGTATGGAGGTCAACAACCTCAATTCGGCGGACAGCCACAACAGTTCGGCTATAATCCGCAACAACAATTCGGTGGGCAAGCTCCTTATGGGCAACCTCAATTCGGCGGACAGCCACAGCAGTTCGGTTATAATCCACAACAACAATTCGGTGGACAAGCTCCTTATGGGCAACCTCAATTCGGCGGACAGCCACAACAGTTCGGTTACAATCCACAACAACAATTCGGTGGACAAGCTCCCTATGGACAGCCTCAATTCGGTCAGCAACCACAATTTGGCGGATACAACCCACACCAATCTATGTATGGTGCTCCTATGACTCAACCTTATTATGGAAACCCACAAGCGCTGCCGTATGCACAAGCTTCATATGCCCCTGCTCAAATGGCTTATGCGCAACCAATACCAAGTGCTCCAGCTCTACCTGTAGCAACACCTGTTGCAGGACAACCTGCTGCTAACGGGCAAATTATTGGACATAATGCTTCTCAAGGCATTGTTTGCGCCTGCCCATAATAAAAAATTCATAGACCTTAAGTGACGAGTAGTATTCGTTCTTAAGGTTTTCTATATTAGCACCATAGAAACAAAATCTGAGAATCTCTATGAGCCGTGGAGCAATCGCCATCCTATCTAGCGAAAACTTACTGCACAATGTGCAGCAAGTGAAAGCCGCCGCCCCTTCTAAACCTATGATCGCTATGGTTAAAGCCAATGCTTTTGGTCACGGCATCCGCTCTACCTCATTAAGACTTGAAAAATATGTCGATAATTTAGGAGTAGCTTCCATTGAAGAAGCTCTTGCTCTACGCAAAGTTGGTATCAAAAAACCTATTACCCTTATCGAAGGAGTGTTTGAACCCGACGAATTGCTTGTCGCCGCATGCCAACAATTTCACGTTGTTTTCCACGACATGATGCAACTGGAATGGTTGAAGGGCCTTCATCTGCCGCTCCCCTTAACTGCATGGATTAAGGTCGATACCGGCATGGGACGCCTCGGATTCACGATTGACGATGCCCCGCATGCTTTAAGAGTGCTCAAAGAGTCAAAATTTATTCAACAACCCATAGGTCTTATGTCACACCTAAGTTGCGCAGATGAACCTAATCACCCCCTCAATGCTGTTCAGCTTGACGCATTTTCAAAGCTCGCAAAAGATTGGCAAGGACCAAAAAGCCTCTCTAACTCTGCAGCAATATTTTCAATGCCACAAACCCATTTCGATGTTATTCGTCCCGGTATTTGTCTGTATGGCATATCACCAGTCCAGCATAAAAAAGCCAGCGACTTTAACCTAAAGCCCGTCATGACCTTACAAACTCGCCTTATTTCCGTTAGAAAACGAGAAGCTGATTCTTTTGTTGGTTACGGAGGCACCTATAAATGCGCAGAACCGATGAATATTGGCGTCATCGCCATTGGGTATGGGGATGGCTATTTACGCTCACTTCCTTCGCACACACCCGTACTTGTTAACGATAAAAAATGCCACCTCGTCGGCCGCATTTCTATGGATATGGCTGCTATTGATTTGCGCGGCTGCGACAATGCCAAAGTCGGCGACCCAGTTATCCTTTGGGGCGAAGGCTTACCTATTGAAGAAATCATTGCCAACTCACCCATGATTGCTAATGAAATGCTTACCAGCGTGCAATCGCGCGTGAAATTCCATTGGACGCTAAGTTAATAAAAAAGTAAAATTATTTATGTATACTAAATTATTAATAAAATTAAATAAAGTTTTTTATGTTCAAAAAATGGTTTACATTTTTTACTATTTGTTGCGCAACCACTCAAATACATGGAGCAGAGAGGCTTGATGAAGGAGCTCAAACTGAAACGAGAATTCGTAGACTAGAATCCTCTGGTAATATCTATATTTCAGATATAACTTGGGGGAGATTTAGCTTCTCCTCCGAAGCCACCCACCACGGGATTACCAATTTTAGAGCACCCTCCTCGAGTAGAGCAACAAATGTAAATGCTTCGGATGCTGAGAGTAGAGGATTAGATAGCGCTCAACCCTAAGCCAAATCCACAAACATTCTGCTGAATAATAACTATATTTTTGAGCAGAATACTGTACAATAAATTTTTCCTGCTCGCCGAACCAACATATAAAATATGCAAAAAGTCTTCTGGGATAATCCTTATCAACACTCTCTTGAAACAACGGTGGCGGCGGTTTCAGGCAATCAAGTGACGTTTGCGGAAACGATCGCGTTCTCTTTTTCCGGAGGACAAGAAAGTGATAAAGCCACCATTAACGACATGCCCATTCTCGATTCCAAAATGGAAAATAATCTTATTATCTATACGCTGCCTGATGATCACAGCATCACCGTCGGCGATCACGTTACCATGAAGATCGATTGGCCGCGCCGCCATAGACTTATGCGATTACACTTTGCCGCTGAACTTGTGCTTGAAATTGTCACGCAACACTTTGGCTTTGAAAAAGTTGGCGCCCATATTGCCGAATCCAAATCTCGCATTGATTTTATCTCAGATACCAATATTTCCGGCATCTTTGATGCCATTCTTGAAAAATACAATGCCATCATCGATGCTGATCTTCCTATCCACACCGGCTTTACCGATGTTGCCACTCAACGCCGTTTCTGGAAAATCGATGGCTTTGCCGAAGTTCCCTGCGGCGGTACCCATGTAAAATCAACCGGCGAGGTTGGCTTTATTACCCTAAAGCGCTCTCACCCCGGAAAATCTATTGAACGCATTGAAATTTATCTTGTCTAAAATTTTTCAAAAAAACCTCTTGAGCCTATAGTTGCTATATCCCTTATCGTCAATATTAAGGAGGAACGTTATGACCCGTTGGTATGTAAAAGAACTAAGCAAACTCACGCATGTATCGGTGCAAACCCTGCACTATTACGACAAAATTGCGTTGTTAAAGCCAAGTCTTCGCCTAGATAACGGATATCGCCTGTACTCCGAACCAGATTTATTAAAGCTACAGCAAATTCTGGCTCTAAAGTTTTTTGGGTTTGATTTGTTTCAAATTAAGTCGCTGCTTACAAATAATGCAGATGTATTAGATCACTTTTTAGTGCAATCCCAACTTTTGCAAAAAAAAGCAGCCACCCTTATTGAAGCCAGCAACACACTACAAAACATCATCGCCGAATGCCGCACTGATAAATCTGTGCCATGGAAAACAATTATCAAATCGATAGAGGTATATCAGATGACACAACAACTTGAACAATCTTGGGTAAAAGAAATCTTCACTCCCAACGAGCTAAAACAATATGCAGATTTTCAATCAGAGCTACATGCCCACCCTGAGCAAAAAGCTAAAATTCAAAAAAATTTGGAAGATCTAGTCGAACAAATGCACGCAAACATCACGTGCGATCCAAAATCTGACATCAGCATCAATATTGCCAAAAACTACATGCACCAAATTAATGAACTATACGGGAAAAAATATGCACACCTACGCACCAAAAAATTTGAAAAAGGTTTTGGTGAAGGAAAAGGGCTAGAGGAAAGCGGTGGTTTAACACCAGAAATTATGGTTTGGCTCGAAAAGGCCATGGACGCCTATTGGCGACAACGCCTTTATAACATCCTCGCTCAAGTCGGAAAAGCTACTGACGCAAACGTATTAAACAACTGGAACCAAGCCTTGGACGATATGTACGGCGAAGACGTTGATCGCAAAACTGACCTTATAAAAATGGCATTAACTGATGTAACCATCAGCCAAGCAGCAAAAAAATGGCTAAAAACATTATAATAGTTAAAACATTTATTCTTCAGCGTTAAAAGCTTTATCAACAAACCTAAAACCGGAAGTTTCTGATTTTCTTTTTCTTCTCAAAGAATTGTTGCTAGCGTCTTTTAACGCTATTTTCTCTGTGGAAATTGATAACCTTCTAATATCTCTGTCTTCTGGAGAATTAAATGGCACAGGACTAAATGGTATAGGACTCAACAGTATCGATCCTAATAATTCTTTGGATACTTCTAATGATAATTTCGCTCTCTTACTTACTTGTTGAGGAGTCGTTTCAAAATTTGGCAATGACATATCAGGAGAAAAATTTTCTTTAAAAGTAGTAACACTGAAAGATGATGTATCAGTCCCGCAATCTTGTCTTGATAAATCAAAATCAGCATTTAATTTTATTTTTCCGGTATCTGCCTCTTTCTCAATATCACTTGGGTTAACTATTGCCATCTGCGTTAATACAAGCAACACACTGCACTTTAATCTTATAGCCACGCTCAAAAATTTTTCTCTTAAAAACATCAAAAAGAATATTTTAAATTAATTTAAGAAAAAATCTATGTAATTTGTATCTTTTTTTGAAAGTGAAACTAAACCTATAGAGAAGCCACATGTTCTAAAATTTTCTTTGCAGCTTTAGGCACCGACATATTAGTCACATCCATTTCTAAATAATTCGAATGCGAAATAGTAATAAGTGGTAATTCTAATTCAATATCTTTGGGATTTATTGTTTTCCATCTTTCTTTTCGAGACAGTTGAACTACCCTTTTTAAATTTTCTTCCTTTGAAATAAGTAACTTCACTGGCACAAACACAGCTCCTCGATTTGCTGCCATTTTTTCGACTTGCTCATAAATCTTACGGTCACCAATTGATTCAGAAAGTACATTTGTAAGCACATAATTTTTATCAATCTGATCTTCAATAAAATTGATCGCGATATCTCTTATTTTTCGAATGGCCGCCCAAGCTGAGTCAGGAATGGGAACAAAGCCATCATATTGGCCTAACGTGAAAATAACATTATTGATTAATTGATTATCACAAACCACATAACCTGATTTTGCTAATTCTTGACTAATTGTATATTTACCTGTTCCTGGTGTACCGATTAAGTAAAGTATGTAGTGCTTTTCCACCTACTTAATCTCTTTCCACAGCGCGCGCACAACCGTGCTAATAATCGCCGCTGTGGGCAGCGCTAGCACAATACCAAAAAATCCAAA